>ERZ779705.673-NODE-673-length-28724-cov-12.969549_pt1 | contig 28724 bp, 29 predicted proteins | sample MGYA00511385_ERZ779705 | MGnify/ENA primary metagenome ERZ779705 (study PRJEB29588, sample SAMEA2145301) | human gut metagenome | biome: human gut; feature: human-associated habitat; material: faeces | place: Denmark | collected 2008/2010 ... | reverse complement strand
TTACTTGACTTATGTTTACCTTCTCTATCATATATCCCTTGTACTTTTGAGGGTCATTAGAATACCCTTTTTGGTTAGGCTGTTGAATAAGACTACCTTCACCGCAAAAATGGTTTACGCATATATTCGTGTGTCGACAGACAAACAGACTGTCGAGAACCAAAGGTTCGAAGTCCAAAAATTTGCAACGGAAAAAGGACTTGTAATAGATAAATGGGTGTCCGAGAAGGTTTCCGGTACCAAAATTGCTAACGATAGGAAATTAGGTCCGCTTCTCAAGAGGATGAAGAAAGGCGACACTCTAATCATAACAGAAATCAGCCGATTAGGAAGAAACCTGATGGGTATTATGTCAATGCTTCACCTCTGTATGATTAAGGAAACTTGTGTTCTTACTGTCAAGGAGCGTTACGAATTAGGTAATAACATCAACAGTAAGGTATTGGCATTCGCTTTCGGTTTATCCGCTGAAATTGAACGTGATCTTATCAGTCAGCGAACCAAGGAGGCCCTTGCTTACAGAAAAGCTGCAGGAATACGACTTGGTCGAAAAAAGGGGGATAAAAACACGCATTACAAGCTGACTGGAAAGGAAAATCTTATCCGAACTATGCTTGACTATGGTTATAGTAAAGCCGCTATTTGCCGGAAGTTGAAGTGCAATCCTAAAACATTGGATGACCATTTGCGGAGAATGCATGTCCTACATAAAAATTAAGTCATACATTACTTTTGCCTCTGTTTTTAAATTCATAGTTATGGCAAAAGCAGAAATCTTATTCAAGGTCATCCGCAAATGGGAAGGTGGATGGAGTGACCACAAAAATGACAAAGGTGGCAAAACCAATATGGGGATAACCTTGTCTACGTGGAAATCATGTGGTTATGACAAGGATGGTGACGGAGACATTGATGCGGATGATTTACGCATGATTACTCCGGATGACGTTTTTCATGTTTTCAAGAAGTATTATTGGGACCGTTACCAAGCGGACTTCATACACAACCAGTCCATTGCGAATATCGGTGTGGATTGGGTGTGGGCCTCCGGACGTCCCGGTATCACAAGGGTACAACAACTACTGCAAATCAATGTAGACGGCATCGTAGGTCCTCAGACGGTTGCAAGTATCAATCTGGCCAACCAACGGCAGCTGTTCGAAGCTATCAAGACAGACAGAATCCGGTTTATTGAAGATATCTGTAAAAGGGACCCGTCGCAGCTTGTATTCCGGAAAGGATGGCTGAACCGAATCAATGATTTCAAGTTCTCTGTCTGCTGAATTCTTGTCCTTTTTTCCACTCTTTTCAGCCTTTAGTTTTGTGTCCGGAACTAAAGGCTTTTTTATGGCAATAACTGAAGAAAAGAGTTTAATGACCTCCGAGAAATTCAATCGAGGAGTTGAGAACTGGACGTGGAAAGTCAAGAATACCTCCGTAAATATTCTACAACGGACACACGCAACCGGAAGATTGCGTAGGGAACTGCAATCCCGTTGGCTGAAAGACCGTGAAGGTGGACCGGCTTATGTCGGTCTGGGTTTCCGCTTTGCCCGGTATGGTGCGTACCGGGAATATGGCGCCGGGCGTGGATATATCGTCAAGAACGGAATTATAATGAAGGGACATTCGGCATGGAGCGATAAGAAGAAACGTCAGGAACTGCGTTCTTTACGTGTTTCTGAATATCGCATCCGGCGTATGCGTACCGTTGATGAACACTATGCCGTTATCCGGCGAAGTCCCCTACCCTGGTTAGACCCTCCCATTGTGGATAACATCGAATCACTGGCTGATTTATCCGGAGAGTATTACGGTGACCAGGCACTCAAGAATGTGCTTCAGAAGTTTGATAAAATAACAATCGAAAAACGTTATGGCAAAAAATGACAAGACTGTCAAAAGAGGTGTCTACTTGTACATCGATGGCAAGGAAATTAAGAATGACATCAATTCCATTGATTTGGAGATGAAACGCCTACAGCGTGACATTAAGGAAATGACACGCGGCTCTGAGGAATACAACCGCACCATGGCGAAGATACAGCATCTTCAGGGGATTTTAAAACGGCATCGCCAGGAGATAAAAGGCATCACCACCGAAACCAAGAAAGCGACTGTCAGTATTGGCAGTATGGTGGACTGGTTCAACCGTTTCGGTGGAGTTATCTTGTCCGTAATAGGTTTCCTTACCGGTTTTACCCTTGCCTTGCGCGCCATCAGAGACGAACGCAACAAGTTGGAGGAGTCCCAGGCCGGGCTGAAAGCCTTGACCGGACTTGATGATGACAGCATTGCCTGGTTGACCGGACAGGCCAAGACGCTTTCCACCACCATGACAAAAGAGGGCTTGCGTGTCCGCCAGTCGGCAGCCGAAATCCTGGATGCGTTCATGCTGGTCGGTTCGGCCAAGCCGGAACTGCTTGGTGACAAGGAAGCGCTCAAGGCTGTTACGGAGGAAGCCATGCGATTGCAGGCGGCAGCCAAAGACATCACCCTGAACGAAGCGGTTGATTCACTTACTTTATCACTCAACCAATATGGGGCGGCAGCAGACCAGGCAGGACGGTTTACCAACGTATTGGCCGCCGGCTCCCAAGCAGGTTCCGCCAATATCGCAAGCCAGGCAAAGGCTATCCGGAATGCAGGTACCGCAGCGGCTTCGGCCAATGTTCCCATTGAACAGACGGTCGCATTGATTGAAACGCTTGCCTATCGAGGTATAAAGGATGAAGTGGCCGGAACGGGATTGAAGAAATTCTTTCTGGTTCTTCAGACCGGAGCAGACGAGACCAACCCCAAAATCGTCGGGTTGGATAAGGCACTGGAGAATCTGAAGAACAAGAACATGGACGCAGGCGCCATCAAGAAAATGTTCGGGGAGGAAGGCTACAATACCGCATCCGTAATCCTTCAGAACACGGAGATGGTGAAAGACTTCACCGCTGCCGTCACCGGTACCAATGTGGCGTATGAGCAGGCGGCCATAAACAGTGATACCGCACAGGCCAAACTGGAGCAGGCACGTAATAAGATGAAGCTGGCAGCCATTGACCTTGGCGAGAAGTTGAATCCGGCTCTGACGGTGAGTACGAATATGCTGACCAATGTGCTCAAATATTTGCCGGGATTGATTGACTGGTGCAACAAATGGGGTGGTACCGTCCTATATGTGGCATCTTGTATCGCTGTTTACACATTACGGACGAAAGCTGCCACTATCGCTTCAAAGGCTTGGAACGCCATCACCAAGACGGCTACCGCATTACAGCTTGCCTACGGTATTGCTGTCAATACAGTTTCAGGTTATACCGTTACTTCTTTTACCCAACTTCGCAGGTTGAGCACGCTTTTAGCTGGACATAATATACTACTAAAAACTGTCCGCGTATCCACCTACCTCTTTGCAGGAGCCATGCAAGTGCTGCAAGGCCGTGTGGACCTTGCTGCAAAATCCATGCGGGCTGCTTGGACGGTTATGAAGCTGAGTCCGGCAGGTGCTCTATCTACGGTTCTTCTTGCAGGTGGCGCAGCTTTTTTATACTTATACAAACGTGCCCACGAGTACGTTGATGTTCAAAAAGCCACAAATCGTCTCCAAAAAGAGGCTGCCAAATCCACCGCTGACCAGCGCAAAGAGTTGGATACCTTGTGGATGGTAGCGCAAAACAACCGTGTTGCTATGGATAAACGTAGAGAAGCCATGGAAAAAATCAACAAGATTGCTCCCGATTACTTGGGTGACATCACTTTGGAGACAATCAACACGCAAAAGGCGGCTGATGCCAAGGCCCGATATGTAGAACAGCTACAAAAAGAGGCGATGTTGAAAGGTGCATCATCCTATATTGAATCCGAGAGCAAGAAACTAATCGAATACCAGGTAGAACTGGACAAGGCATTGGCCGGTCAAAAGAAAGCGCGCGAAAGTGCTACGTATGCCCAAACAGGATTCACCGCTTACGATGTAGCGGTAGAACAGCTAAAATTCGACATTGAACACACTAAGAAGGCTATCGAAAGCTATATGACCATTTACGAACAAATTAGCAAGGAGCTGGAAGTCTCCACCAAAACAAACAGTGGAACGGATGGAAATTCCGGTGGCAATGGCGGTGGTAACGGCAAATGTCCGATATGTGGGAACAAACCTTGCACCTGCGATAAAAACAATGCTGCCAAAGACAAGTTCGTCCAAGCTGAAGCCGACTACTACCGGCGCATCGCTGACATCAAACGGAAATACCTCGCTGACGATAAGATGACCCAAGAGGAATACAACAAGCAAATGCGGGATGCGGAGATGCAACTGCTCAACGATAAGCTGAAGGTCAAGGGGCTTGAGCCTTCAGAGATTCAACGTATCAATGACCAAATACTTGATGCGGAAATAAAGGCGCGTGATGAATTGCGCAGGCTTGATGAACAGTCTGCCAAGGATGAAGAGAAACGCCGTAAGGAGCAGGCAGAAGAGACGTTTTCCCGTTTGGACAAAGAGTACCAAATGCAGGTGGAAGCTGCCGCCATGTATCATTATGAAAACAGGACTTCCGAGGAGGAGTATTTCAATGAGCTGCGCAGACTGCAAGATGTATATTACCATAAGGTTCTCAATGACGCGGCAATCAGTGAGGAGAAGAAAAACCAGGTACGTGAACAGATGCGTAAACGTAATCTAAAGGATGCCCAAAAAGATGCTGAAGAAGAAAAACGGATTGAACGTGAGAAGTTTGACATACTGTCTGACCTGGCGAAAGGCTTCGGAGAGACCATGGCGCAATTCTTCACGGACTCCGAGGTGTCTCTCAAGGACTTCCTGAAGAATATTCTTACTATGTCGCTTGATGCGTTGGAACGTATGATGATTATGGCCGTTACCGAACGCACCATCAAGAATATAGGTTCACTCGGCTTCGTAGGTGTAGCTAAAGCTGCCGGAGAGATTGCTCTGATAACTGCCGCATTTGAGACAGCCAAAGGGCTTATCTCCAATTTCTACACCGGCGGCTTTACTCCGTCCGGTGACTGGAATCAGCCGCAAGGTATTGTACATTCCAATGAATTTGTCGCCAACCGTTTTGCTGTGGCCAACCCGAATCTGCGACCGATATTCGACGCCATTGACGTGGCACAGCGTAGCGGTAATGTTGGTAATCTGACAGCTGAAGACATAGCGGCTGTAGCAGGTTCCGGAAAGAGTACACGTACCGTACCAGCCAAGGCACCTGCTGCCAGCGCCACAACGACGACCAATGACCCGGCTATGGTGGCGATGCTGATAGAATGTACCCGCGTATTGCGGAAGCTTAAAAACAGGCTGGATGCCCCTTTGGTAGCGGAAACTTATGTTACCGGCAAACGGGGTATCAACCAGGCTCAGAAAGAATACGAAAAAATGAGAAATCACATAACACGTAAAAAATGATACATTTATATATAGATAATCAGCCCGTTTTTTTGTCTGCGAACAATTCCTTTGAATACTATAAACGTAATCCTTTATTCACAAAAGAAGGGGAACATACCTATGAAATAGAGATAGACCTACATGTACCCTCCAACGCAATACTGTATAAACATATCAACCGTAGAGATGTGACTTTACGGACAACAGGGCGTTCTGCCGTTATATTTGACGGGGCAAGATGTTTGTTCAGAGGAACCGAAATAATATTGGGAGCTACGAACAATGCTGTCAAGATTCAACTTATTTCCGGTAATTCAGAGCTCAACTATTTGTCTGGAGGATATATGCGAGACTTGAATTTCGGAACTATTGATGTTACTTTAGAACAAGCACGGCAATCCTTGTCTGCCTCATATCCGGAGTTCAACTATGTCTGCTGTCCCGTGCTGGTCAATACGGATAATAATTTAGTGGGTACTGGCTCTAAATATTATAACCAAGTTGATACACAAAATAACAGCCAGACACCGACAACTTTAGCTAATGCAACATTACGGGTTCAGCCTTACCTGTTGTTTTATGTGGAGAAAACCATTGAATTATTAGGATACACCCTACAGAGAAATGTACTTAGAGAAGACTACACAAAAAAAATAATCTGCGTGAACGGCTTGGACAGTAACAACTATGCGGATATTCTTCCCGATTGGAGTGTCTCTGATTTTGTCAGCCATGTCGAGACGCTTTTCAATGTTATATTTCTTGTTAATCCAAATGACAAGACGGTTGATATTGTCCGTACAAACACTTTCTATGAGCAGAGCACACCTATATATATAAAGACAGATGACATTCTGAATGAGTATGAAAAAAATTATGAGCAAGAGAATGAGGTATACACAAACTACACAAATGTCAAGTACAAATTCCCTTCCGGAATAGAATACTATGAATTTGCAGATATTGATCCGGAGATTTTAAAACTTTGCACCTTTCGCACAAACAGATTGTGGGATTTTGATATTGATCCGGCAACCTTCAACCAAATGATAATCTATAAAGACCAATTCTTTGGCATCAACCATGTTTATAGGGTGGACAATTCTTCCGGAACCATGAAGTTCTACCAGCATTTAATGTACTTACAAAGGGTGGTAAATAATGAGAATGATAAAGATTTTGTTGAGCTTGAGATTATCCCGGCTGAAATATACCTGAGAGAAAACGGCACATTCATGAAATTTACCGTACCACTTGCTCGCAATGTATTGGAAGTGTCGGACAGCAGTCAAAACACCCAGGGGCTGATAGACTATATTAAAGATGGAATTACCGAAAAACAAGCTCCGAATCATTTGTTCATAGCTTTTTATGAGGGTTATCAGGAATACTTCATAAGCGTTGATTCATCCAATGGCGAATCGGCAAGAAGCGACAGTAACCATAGAATCCCAATGTGCCATACTACGCCATTCCATCATGGTTCTTACAATTTTGGAGACGCTGCCCTATATGCAGTGTATCCGGATAAAACGGTGACACTTGAACTTGATGGAGAACACGGACTATACAATTCACTCTATAAACATAACCTGAAAGTCAACGAAGGAACAGAGTATAACATCAAGTTCAAGAGAAAAGGCAGAATATATGACCCGATGTCTGTTTTTGTAATTGGCAACCAAAAGTATTATTGTATTGAAATGAAATATCAGATTGACAATAATGAAGTTTCCGATATAGTAGAAGGCACATTTTTACTGTTGGATAATAGAGATGAGGATTAAGCAAGGTACTGAAGGGGACTTTTTACCGGATAGAATAATAATGTTAAAAATACATCTACTCTCAAAATAACTCCTTTTTCCTTTGTTTAATTACCAAAAGGTTATTATATTTGCAGTGTCATAATGTATCGCGATCTTTTTATGACTGAAGAAGAAGAGCTAAAGGCTCGGATTGAAGCTGCGAAAAAAGACCTCAGCTTCTTTTCCCTCTATTGGGATGACATTCAGAATACTGATTGGATTTCTGATGAGGAGCTTGAGGAAGGCATCAATGATTGTCTCGATGACTTGAATGATGCACAAGACAAGCTGAATGAAAACGGTAGCCCTCCTTGAGGGGGCTACTTTTTCTCTAACATATAATTTTTAGGCTTATGGACGTACAGAAAGAATTGGGAAAATGGAAGTCGGAATATGTAAAATGCAATACTCCGGAGGAATTGGCCGACCATAAAAAACGTTTCAGGGCTTTTCTGCAGACGCTTTCACCGGAGGATAAAAAAGCGTTTGCGCAAGCATTCCAAGATGGTGCCAGGCAATCAATCGATGAAGCCCAAGCCATTGTGAAAACAGTGGAAATCAGGCAGACCTTAGAAAAAGTATTGCCTTTCGCTTCCATGTCGTATATTGCCCAGCACTATTTTGGCAGAACACGCCAATGGCTATATCAACGGATTAACGGAAGTGCGGTAAACGGCAAACCTGCCAACTTTACCGCTGATGAACTGAATACCCTGTCTTTAGCTCTATCCGAGCTTGGCGACATAATGAAAGATACTTCCCGGTCTATTGCGAGGCCGTAAGGTTTTAAATGTGATAGAGGGCTTCCACGGGCTGGAAGCCCTTTTTTGTTAGCCGTTGTTGGATATGTGAAATATAATAGGCATCTTTGCAGCGCCCAATACCAACATAGCTATACATTTATCAATATGTATCCCTTTTCAAAACGTAATCCGTAAAACCGGATTAAGGTGTGGCTATACCTTTGGGCGCGTTTTGATAAGGGATTCGCCATATTAATACTATGACTGAAAAGCAAATAAAGATAGCAGACAGACTGCTTGGAATACTAGTAGAACATGATGGACGTGTCAACAAGGATGGTGCACGCAGCCTATTGCTTAAAGAGTTTGCTGAAAGAATGGATAGGATAGACATCAACTTCGTGTTCGACACGTTGATAGATGACTATAAGCTGGTAGCCCTGCTTGGTGAAGGTTGGCTCCGGCTAACACCGGAAGGACAGAAGATGGCACGCTGGGGAATGAAAAATTATCAGCGGAAACTATCCATAAAAGAACAGTTCAAAGTCGCAGGAAAAGTCATAGGGGCCGTAAGTTCAGTGGTTGCCATCGTATCATTTCTGCTTGGATTGTTATTTTAGCGATGTTCCTAAAGTATAGCAGATATAAGAAATGGCGGCTACAAAAATGAATCCTATTAGCCAAATGAGTATTTGAAGTATTTTATAACAAGTAGGATTCATAAGTTTTTCCTTTTTTGCAAAATTACTATAAATCTCTGGAAAAAGCTAATAAAAAGGAGGAAATGTCTTCGTAATGCTTGTTTATAAGGCGTTTGCGAGGACAAAAGAGGACAGACAAAAAAACGGGGTAATGCAAATGAAAGCGGATTTATGAAGCCGTTAGGTTTTCAAATCATTACCCGCCGAAATGTGATTTTTAACACGTGGCACTGACATTTTCTCCGTATGGCTGTGTTTGGCTTACAAGGTCTAACTCGTTGATACTTAATTTTGCAATCAAAAAAATGAGTATGGCAAGAAGCACATTCAAAGTGCTGTTCTACGTGAACGGCAGCAAGGAGAAGAACGGTATTGTCCCCATCATGGGACGGGTGACAATCAACGGGACTGTGGCGCAGTTCAGTTGCAAGCAGAACATCCCGAAGACACTTTGGGACGTGAAAGGGAACAGGGCGAAAGGCAAGAGCCAGGGGGCACGGGACATCAACCTCGCCCTTGACAACATCAAGGCGCAAATCATCAAGCACTACCAGAAACTTTCCGACCGAGAGGCGTTCGTGACGGCGGAAATGGTGCGCAACGCCTATCAGGGAATCGGCAGCGAGTATGAGACGCTTATCCGGGCGTTTGACAAGGATTGCGCCAACTTCCTCAAACGTGTGGGAAAAGACCGCACCATCGGCACATACAAGGTGATGATGCGTGCGAGGAACTATGTGGCGGCTTTCATCAAGTCGTTCTACAAGCGCACGGATATGTCGATGCTCGAACTGACACCCGACTTCATCAAGGAGTTTGCGGCTTATCTTACTGCCGAACGGGGGCTGAAGAACGCCACGATATGGCTCAACTGCATGTGGCTGAAGGGCGTGGTGATGCGTGCGCATTATAACGGGCTGATACCGAGAAACCCTTTTGCGCAGTTCCATATCAGCCCGAACGTGAAGGAGCGTGAGTATCTGACGGAGGACGAGATAAAGACCATCATGACACACGAGTTTGAAAATCCCACACTCACACTGGTGCGTGACCTTTTTATCTTCGCCTGCTTCACCGCCCTTAGTTTCGTGGACATGAAGGAACTGACCACGGATGAAATCGTGGAAGTGAACGGAGAGAAATGGATAATCGGCAAGCGGCACAAGACCGATGTCCCTTTCCAAGTGAAACTGCTTGATATTCCCATGCAGATAATCGAACGCTACAAGAACCGTTCGGGAGACAAGTCCGTGTTCGGGAAAATCAACTACTGGACGATGTGCAAACAGTTGAAAAAGGTTATCAGTGAATGCGGTATAGAGAAGCAAATCTCGTACCATTGTGCAAGGCATACATTCGGAACGCTGGCTCTGACCAAAGGAATGCCGATCGAAAGCGTAAGCCGTGTATTGGGACATACGAACATTGTCACGACCCAGATATACGCGAAGATTACCACGCAGAAACTGAATACCGACCTGACGATGTTCGGCGATAAACTGAGTAAGACATTTAACGGTATAACGGTGTCATGAGTATGGAAATGGAAAGGAGCATCATGACAATAAACGAATACGGCAGCGTCATATTGCCAGAAGACATTTCAGGTATATGGATGAGCGAGCCGGAACTGGTGGAGCTGTTCGGGGTAATCGCCCCGACACTCCGTGCTGCTATCAGAGCGGTATATAAAAGCGGCGTGTTAAACGAATACAAGGTACAAAAGTATATACAGCTGAATAACGGTTGTCATGCAGATGTGTTCAGTTTTCAGATTATAGTCGTGCTTGCATTCCGTATCGACAGCTTCGGTGCGGAGCAGGTGCGCAAACTCCTGTTTGAAAGGCTGTACATGCGAAAAGAGAAAGCAAGCATCTTCTTTTCGCTGGACATGAATGGCATGAAAACGTCTAATTATCAGGCATAAATACATTGATGTGACGACATAAAGTAGTGAAACCTATGCGTATTCCCATTGCCGATAATATATTCATATAAGTATTCGAATAAGCGTATTGCCGATTACGACAAGTCCGAAGAAGAACCCGTCAGAGTGGCACATCTTCGGACTTTATTTGTATGTGTTTGTGCCAAATCCAAGAAAATCATACGTGAGTCACGCGTGAGTTGTCAATCCGTCTTATCCGAATTGCCGAGCTTTGCATTGATTAAAACAAAATGAAGTGCTTATGAAACAAGGTAATATCAGAAAGGAGGAGTTCATACGGGTAGGTACGACCCTCTACAAGTTAGTGAACCAGCCCCGGCTGAACGGAGACTATGTGAGGAAACGCATCGTGTGGAACAACGAGACACTCCGGCAGGATTATGGCAAACACTATCTTGCCAGCGTGCCGAAGTATGATGGCTTCTGCACAGTCCCCGACCATGTGAATTACCGTCCGATAGTGGACAAGTTCCTGAACCTCTATGAACCGATAGACCATCGACCGCAGGAGGGCGACTTCTCGCACATCCAATCTTTGGTGCGGCACATCTTCGGGGAACAATACGAATTAGGTATGGACTATCTGCAACTGCTATACCTGCAACCGATTCAGAAGTTGCCTATCCTGCTGTTGGTATCGGAAGAACGTAATACAGGTAAAAGCACGTTCCTGAATTTTCTGAAAGCCCTGTTTCAGAACAATGTCACATTCAACACCAACGAGGACTTCCGCAGCCAGTTCAATTCCGACTGGGCAGGGAAACTCCTTATCGTGGTGGACGAAGTGTTGTTGAGCCGCAGGGAGGACAGCGAGCGGTTGAAGAACCTCAGCACCACACTTTCCTACAAGGTGGAAGCCAAAGGGAAAGACCGTGACGAAATCGGCTTCTTCGCCAAGTTCGTGCTGTGTTCCAATAACGAGTATCTGCCCGTCATCATAGACGCAGGGGAAACACGCTATTGGGTGCGGAAGATAGACCGCTTGCAGTCCGATGATACCGACTTCCTGCAAAAACTGAAAGCTGAGATACCTGCTTTCCTCTACCATTTGCAGTACAGGCTGCTATTCACCGAGAAAGAAAGCCGGATGTGGTTTGCCCCGTCACTGTTGCATACAGAAGCCTTACAGAAAATTATCCGCAGCAACCGCAACCGGTTGGAGATTGAAATGTATGAGCTGCTTCTCGATATTATGACAACGATGAATGTGGACAGTGTTTCATTCTGTCCGCATGATATACTCGTTCTGTTGGCAAATACGTATGTCAAAGCGGAGAAACATCAGGTACGGAAGGTATTGCAGGAATGTTGGAAACTGACACCTGCCCACAACACCCTCACATATACCACCTACCAAGTGGACTACAGCCGTGAATGCCGTTACTCTCCGCTGCGCAGGACAGGAAGGTTTTACACCGTGACAAGAGCCTTTTTAGAGGCACTATGATTATTTTGATGAAATGATGAATAAGTATATAAAAATATTGGAATACAGACTGCTACGCTCTCATCGACCTTCCATCAAAGACATTTTGCTGATGAAAAGAGAAAGAAACCACCGACATGCTTTCTCTTTCGGTAAATGTTTTGATGAAAGCGTGATGAGAGGCTATTGTGTTGATATCCAATAAGAATATAGCACCATTCATCAAATCATCGCTTTATCAACCATCATCAAATCCGTAGGAATATACATTATGAACATTCAAGAAGCGAAAACAATCAAACTGGCGGACTATCTGCAAAGTTTGGGATACTCGCCCGTGAAGCAGCAAGGAAACAACCTTTGGTACAAATCCCCGTTCCGGCAGGAAACAGAAGCATCGTTCAAGGTGAGCGTGGAACACAATCTGTGGTTCGATTACGGACTGGGCAGAGGCGGCAGCATCATCGCATTGGCGCAGGAACTTTACTGTTCGGACTATGTACCCTACTTGCTTGGTAAGATAGCGGAGCAAATGCCACACGTCCGACCTGTATCTTTCTCTTTTCACCAGCAGGCATCCGAACCGAGTTTCCAACATCAGGAAGTGAAAGAACTTTCCCATCCGGCATTGCTCCGCTACTTGCAGGAACGGGGTATAGATACCACCTTGGCAAAGTCGGAATGTAAGGAATTGCACTTCACCCATAACGGCAAGCCATATTTCGCCATCGGTTTCCCGAATGTGGCGGGAGGATATGAAGTGCGCAACCGTTTCTTCAAGGGCTGCATCGCACCGAAGGACATCAGCCATATCCGGCAGGCGGGTGAGCCGAGAGAGAAATGCCTCGTGTTCGAGGGCATGACGGACTACCTTTCATTCCTTACGTTGCGGATGAAGAACTGCCCGGCCATGCCCAGCCTTGACGGGCAGGATTACGTCATTCTCAATTCGGTTGCCAATGTTTCCAAAGCCATAGACGTGCTACACGGGTACGAGCGCATCCACTGTCTGCTCGACAATGACGAGGCAGGACGGAAAGCATATTGGGAACTGAAAAAAGAGTTTGCCGGACGCATCCGCGACTTTTCCAACAACTACAACGGACATAAAGACCTGAACGATTACTTGTGTGGCAAGCGACAGAATCAAACTGTCAATCCACCACCACGAACCATCGTTAAGCCCAGGAAGAAAGGCTTGGGACTATGAACCAACGGAGTAATAAACGGGAGCTGCCCGAAATTCATCCGATGGAATTGGGGAGGTAGCAAGTTTGTGTTTCGGGTGTACCGAAACCGCTTACTACTCACTTTCCAAATCTCGGAAAGTGGCATCCCGTTGGTCTATACAGTATAAACAGTAACAGCATTGAAAACAGGAATATGGAACATAAGGGACGAAACAAGGGCGGTCGCCCGAAAAAGGAAACGGCAGAAAAACTGAGCTATCGCATCGGTGTGAAGATGGCGGCAGCCGATTACTTCCGTCTGCTGACACGGGCGTATGAGGCGGGCATATCGCCAAGCGAGTACATGAGGGAATGTTTCCGAAACGGATATGTGCAAGAACGGTTGTCGAAAGAGCACTCCGATTATGTGCGCCAGCTTTGCGGCATGGCGAACAATCTCAACCAGCTTACGCATAAGGCGAACGCCGGAGGATTCTCGGAAGCCCGTTGGGATTGCAAAGTGGCGGTGGCAAGGATTCATGAACTTCTGAACAAGATAGGGATATGATGGCGAAAATCGTAAAGGGAAGCGACTTCAAGGGTGTGGTGGATTACATCCTTGACAAAGGCAAGGGGACGCAGGTGGTGGCATACGACGGCTTGTTCATGGAAAACAAGGAAACCATCGCCATGAGTTTCAACATCCAGTCTCAGATAAACGGCAAGGTGGCGAAGCCAGTCGGACATATCGCCCTCAGCTTCTCCAAAGAGGACGAGCCACGACTGACCAACCGTGTAATGGCTGGTATCGCACTTGAATATATGGAAAGAATGGGCATTCGGGACACGCAGTTCTTCATTGCCCGACATTTCGACAAGGAGCATCCGCATGTGCATATCGCCTTCAATCGCATCGACAACAACGGCAGCACTATTTCTGACAGGCACGAGCGTCTGCGCAGCACCCGTATCTGCAAGGAGCTAACCATGAAATATGGGCTGTATATAGCTGGCAGTAAAGATAACGTCAAGCGTAACCGCCTGAAAGAGCCGGACAGGACAAAGTATGAACTATACGACATTCTCAAAAAAGAGGTAGGCAGGTGCGGTAACTGGAACGTGCTTGTTGCCAATCTGAAACGGCAGGGTGTGGAAGTCAGTTTCAAACACAAGGAACGGACAAACGAGGTGCAGGGCGTTGTATTCACAAAGAACGGCTACCGTTTCAACGGCTCCAAGGTGGACAGGCGTTTTAGTTATTCCAAGATTGATGCAGCCTTGCAGCGCAACAGGTATAATGAACGTATGGGCATGACAGCCAAAGTACATGATGTTGCCATGCTAAACACACCGTCCGGTTCAGCACGCAATGAGTTATTCAGCGGTTCGTTGGGATTGCTGAACGGCAACGGCTCGTCTTACAACGCCGCTGATGTAGAAGCCAGTCAGGAAATGGCAGAGATACTTCGCAGGAAAAAGAAACGCAAACGGGGAATGAGATTGTAATATCCGCAGATATATAACCCAGTAAATGAGCGAAGTCCGTCAGTAGATTTTATTTCTGACCATACTTTTTAACGAATAGTTTTCGATTCGCTTCCCCCCATGTAATCATAGCATCGAGGATAGGCAAGAGCGATTGCCCAAGTTCTGTAATGGAATATTCTGAACGTGGCGGCAGTTCGGGGTAAATTGTTTTAGCTACAAGTCCATCATCCACCAGTTCTTTTAGTTGTAAATCGAGTACGCGCGGTGTGGCTTCAGGTAGAGCTTTGTGTAATTCACTCGGACGCATTGACGCATTGCGCAATTCATCCAGTATGCAGGATTTCCATTTGGAATCTATCAGACTCATCGTCAGCCGAAGCGGACAACTCAAATCAACGGGTATTTTTCTTTCGTACATTCTTCGTGTCGTTATTACAAATGCAAAAGTAAGTATAATCTCTGATAATATAGATATACCGAAAAATAATTCAGTATATGAATAATTTTTCGGTACTTGCCTACCTCGGCATTACCCTGTAACTTTGCAAACGATTAATAAAACAAAAAACATTATGAGAGATTCAATTAAAGAATACGAGGCAGTACAGGAAGCTGCCATGAAGTTTGTAAAGAGTGTAGCAGAAGGCAATAGCAAATATGCACGCGAGTTGTTTACCGATGATGCTGTATTGTTTGGCTTTCTTGATGGAGAACTGGAACATGGTTCCATTGAGCAGTTTTACCGCAACGTGGATACCATCAGCGGCGGCGAGGCATTCAAGGCACGTATTGATGTGGTGGCAGTGGAAGAAACACTGGCGGTGGTTCGTGTTTTTGAAGAGGGCTGGGGAAACCGTATCGATTTCACCGACTATTTACTTCTGCTGAAAATCGATGGTGAATGGAAATGTGTAGCTAAAGCCTATAATCAAAACTCAAATACGATACAAAAGAAATAGAAACAATGAGAAAAAGAATTGTCATATTAAATGGAAGTCCACGTATGAAAGGCAATACGGCAGGACTGGTGGAAGCCTTCAAACAAGGTGCGGAAAAAGCAGGACATACGGTGGAAGTTTTCAATTTGCAACGAATGGACATTCATCCCTGTTTGGGATGTCTGGGCGGTGGATGCGATTCACAAAACCCTTGCGTACAGAAAGACGATATGGTAAAAATTTATCCATATTATGAAACGGCAGACGTATTGGTTCTGGCCTCGCCGATGTATTACTGGAGTATCACCGCACAGTTGAAAACCGTCATTGACCGTTTGTTTGCCGTGACGGAAAAAAGTCAGGAGTACCATACGCCTATGCAACATTGCGTCTTACTTATGGCAGCAGAAGGCGACACACCGGATAACTTCGAGCCTGTGGAGCATTACTACCATGCTTTACTTCGTCACCTCGGTTGGGAAAACGTAGGCGAAATATATGCTGGCGGTGTTATGCGGATTGGCGATATTACTGGACATCCTTCGTTAGAAAAAGCATATTCATTAGGTAAAAACATCTGAAACAATGAAAGTTTTACTGATAAACGGCAGCCCTCATAAAGATGGGTGTACTTTTACTGCATTAAATGAGGTCGTCCGTACTCTACATAAGCATGATATTGAAACTGAGATACTGTATCTTGGTAACAAACCTGTTGCCGGATGCATTGCCTGTATGAAATGCTTTGAAATAGGGCATTGTTTTCGTGACGATGCTGTGAGGGATATACAAGACAGGCTTGACGAGTTTGATGCTATCATATTGGGGTCGCCTGTATATTATAGTCAACCTACTGGGCAGATAACATCATTCTGTCAGCGATTGTTCTTCTGTAAAGAGGACAAAATGGCTGGAAAACTTGGAGCATCCGTTGTATCTTGTCGTCGTGGTGGAGCTTCAGCCACATTTGAACAGCTTAATCAGTATTTCACAATTTCGAATATGCCTATTGTCTCATCGCAATATTGGAACTCCGTTCATGGATTTACTCCGGAAGATGTTCGTAAGGATGAAGAGGGGTTACAAACAATGCGTTCTCTCGGAGAGAATATGGCATGGCTATTAAAAAGTGTAAAAACCGCCAAACAATGTGGTATGGAGAAACCTGTATATGAGATGAGATTACGTACAGATTTTATACAAAACAATTAAAAAGCAAAAACAATGAAACCGAAAAAGTTTTCAATGTCGCTAATAGCGTGTTGTACAGCAATGCTATTTATAACAGAGACGATATCTGCTCAAAACACCGAAAAAGCTTTTAAGATGCAAAAACAATGTATCTTAAACTGTCATTCAAATCCAGAAATGACAGAAATAATTAAAACCATCGAATATTATGTAGAGGGTGGAAGAAAGGGCGATAGTAAAATTACAAAGAAAACTTTTACAAATAATGCCACTATGTCTTGGTCTGAAAGCGGACAAATAAGAACTGTACCGATTAAAGTCTTGTATGACATAGTGGATAAAAGTGGCGCATCAACTGCAAGCTATAAATTGTTAGATTGCAATATAGAGCAAAATATCGCAATCGTTAAAATTCAATCTCAATTTGGTCCTCAGGAATATATTGACATGTTTACACCAATAAAAGATATTGACAATTGGAAAATTGTTAGCAAAATTTACCGTGTAAAAATTTAGTATAACCCAAATCGATATGTTGTGTCGCAATATAAAAGACTATTAATAATTAAAATGTGAAAACCATACATAACATTATCGCTTTTGGTTATATATTAATAGTATTTTTTATATGTAGTATAGCCAATACTTGCTATAAAAAATGGCTAGAAATAGAAATATGGGAATCCAACAGTTGGAAAATTGACGAACTCCGAAAATATATAAATGATATCCATATTCAACTGATAGAATTTTCTTTATTGGGTGAAACTATATTGGAATGGGATGATGAAGACTTGAAATATTATCACGCCCGGCGTATGGCAATGGACAGTATGCTTTGTCGTTTCAAAGCTATCTATCCGGTAGAACGCATAGACAGTGTATGCCATCTTCTCGAAGATAAGGAACGACAGATGTGCCAAATCGTTCAGATACTTGAACAACAGCAAGTCATCAACGATAAAATAACTCGTCAAGTACCCGTAATCGCGCAGAAAAGTGTGCAAGAACAGCCCAAGAAACCTAAACGAAAAGGATTCTTGGGCATCTTCGGCAAAAAAGAGGAAGCAAAACCCACAATGACCACCACGATGCTCCGTTCCCTTAACCGGAATATGATAGCTGAACAACAGGCACAAAGCCGCCGTTTATCGGAACACGCCGATAGTCTTGCTGCACGAAATGCGGAACTCAACAGACAACTGCAAGGACTGGTAGTTCAAATAGACGAGAAAGTTCAAGCAGACTTACAGAAACGGGAAGCGGAAATAGCCGCCATGCGTGAAAGGTCTTTTATTCAGATAGGCGGCTTGACAGGATTCGTTGTTTTATTATTGATAATCTCTTACATAATTATCCACCGAAATATCACCCGTATCAAACGATACAAACGAGAAACTGCGGATTTAATAGAACAGTTGAAACAGTCTGTTGAACAGAACGAAGCACATATAGCGTCCCGTAAAAAAGCAGTGCATACCATTATCCATGAACTACGCACTCCGCTGACGGCAATAACCGGCTATGCCGGACTGATGCGGAAAGATTGCAGTACGGATAAAACCGGGATGTATATCCGAAACATCCAGCAATCTTCCGACCGGATGCGCGAAATGCTCAACACCATGCTGAATTTCTTCCGGCTGGACAACGGCAAGGAACAGCCGAACATTTCTCCTTGCCGGATTTCGGCAATCACTCACACACTTGAAACGGAGTTTATGCCCATCGCCATGAACAAGGGACTGGCTCTTATTGTGACGAACCGCACGGACGCGGTTGTCTTGACCGATAAGGAACGCATCCTGCAAATAGGCAATAACCTGCTGTCAAACGCCATCAAGTTCACGGAGAACGGTAGTGTTTCTCTGACAATGGATTATGCCGATGGTGTGCTGACACTTGTGGTTGAAGATACCGGCACGGGCATGACCGAGGAGGAACAGCGATGTGTGTTCGATGCGTTTGAACGTCTGTCAAATGCTGCTGCAAAGGACGGTTTCGGACTGGGATTGTCCATAGTGGAGCGTATCGTGACAATGTTTGGCGGTACAATACGGCTGGATAGTGAGAAAGGCAAGGGTAGTCGCTTCACGGTGGAAATACCCATGCAGACAGCCGAGGAACAGCCTGGGCAATCCTATCAAGGTTATGCTCGCCGCAATGAGGCATATCATGAGGTCATTGCCATCGACAATGACGAAGTGCTGCTCCTGATGCTGAAAGAAATGTATGCACAAGAGGGAATACACTGCGATACCTGCACCGATGCTGCGAAGCTGATGGAAATGATACGCCAGAAAGAATACAGTCTGCTTCTGACGGACTTGAATATGCCGGAGATAAACGGATTTGAATTACTGGAACTTCTGCGCACCTCCAACATCGGCAATTCAAGGACTATTCCTGTTGTCGTGACTACCGCTTCGGGCAGTTGCAGCAAGGAGGAGATTATGGAGCGTGGATTTGCTGATTGCCTGCTCAAACCGTTCTCAATATCGGAACTGATGGAGGTTTCTGACAAATGCGCCATGAAAGACACACCGGACGAAAAGCCGGATTTTTCCTCCCTGCTGTCCTACGGCAACGAATCCGTTATGCTGGATAAGCTGATAACGGAAACCGAAAAGGAGATACAGACAGTCAGGGACGCGGAACAGCGGCAAGACCACCAAGAGCTGGCAGCCCTTATACACCACCTGCGCAGCTCGTGGGAGATACTCCGTGCCGACAGACCGTTGAGGGACCTTTATAAACTGATTCATAACAATGGCACACCTGACGATAAGGCAATAGGCAAGGCCGTAAAAGCCATGCTGGATAAAGGCATGGAAATCATCCGGCTGGCAAGAGAAGAAAGGAGAAAATACGAAAATGGATAAGACAAGAATCATAGTGGTGGAGGACAACATCGTGTATTGCGAATTTGTCTGCAACCTATTAGCACGGGAGGGATTCCGCACCGTGCAGGCTTTCCACCTCTCGACAGCGAGGAAACTTCTGCAACAAGCCACGGAAGAAGACATCATAGTTTCCGACCTGCGTCTGCCCGACGGTAACGGTATCGACCTGCTGCGCTGGATGCGCAAGGAGGGCATGACGCAGCCGTTCATTATTATGACCGACTATGCCGAAGTGAATACGGCGGTGGAGAGCATGAAACTCGGCTCGCTGGACTACATACCCAAGCAACTCGTGGAGGACAAACTCGTGCCTCTTCTCCGTACTATACTGAAAGAGCGTAATATCGGGCGAAGCCGTATGCCCGTCTTTGCCCGTGACGGTTCCGCCTTCCGGAAAATCATGCACCGGATAAGGCTTGTAGCTCCCACTGACATGAGTGTGCTGATATTCGGGGAGAACGGTACGGGCAAGGAGCATATCGCCCACCACCTGCATAATAAAAGCAAACGTTCCGGCAAGCCATTCGTGGCTGTGGACTGCGGTTCACTCACCAAAGAGCTTGCGCCGTCGGCATTCTTCGGACATGTCAAAGGCGCATTCACCGGTGCGGACAGTGCCAAGAAAGGTTATTTCCATGAGGCGGAAAGTGGTACGCTGTTTTTGGACGAAGTGGGTAATCTCGCACCGGAAACCCAACAGATGCTTCTGCGTGCCATACAAGAACGGCGATACCGCCCGATAGGTGACAGAGCGGATAAGAGTTTTAATGTCCGTATCATTGCCGCTACCAACGAGAATCTGGAAAAGGCGGTCAATGAGAAGCGTTTTCGTCAGGACTTGCTGTACCGTCTGCACGATTTCGAGATAACCGTTCCGCCGTTGCGTGACTGTCAGGAGGACATCATGCCGCTGGCGGAGTTCTTCCGCGAGATTGCGAACAATGAACTGGAATGTAATGTTATCGGCTTTGACGGGGAAGCTCGGAAGACATTGCTGACCCATGCTTGGCCGGGAAATGTCCGTGAGCTTCGGCAGAAAATCATGGGTGCGGTGTTGCAGGCGCAAACGGGACTTGTCACGAAAGAACATCTGGAACTTGCCGTAACAAAACCTAACTCACCTGTCAGCTTCGCACTGCGCAATGACACAGAGGATAAGGAACGGATTTTACGTGCGTTAAAGCAGGCAAACGGGAACCGCAAGGTTGCCGCTGAATTGCTCGGAATAGGACGGACAACACTGTACGTCAAACTGGAAGAATATGGATTGAAGTATAAATTTGAGCAATCATAACCCGTAATTCGCAGAAATTAAATATCCCTACTGAAACAAATTTATTTAGTGATTATAAAAAACGTCCTGCGATAAAATCATGGGACGTTTTGATATATTTCCGATTTTTATTGCTACTTTTGCATCAAGACGAGTGACATTGATAGCAACTCACAGCAAATCGCAGAAACAGACACGGTTGCCAATTCGTTACCTCTATTTTATCCTTCCTTTCAAACCTCTTATAAATAAAGAGGTTATAAAAGTCTTCCAGAATTACAGAAAATAATTGAATATATGGATATCATTTTAATCATTGTATCAATCTCTTTGCTAATAATAGTAATTGTCTTAGCAAAGAAGAATTCAGAGAATAAAAGAACGTTAGATAATTTACATCTGAAAAATGAAAAACTATCGCAAGAGAATGCAGTGTTTCAAGATGATAAAAAAGCTCTCGCTGCCGACAACGAAAGGCTACGTATTGAAAATAAAGATTTATCAGTTTATCAAAATGCTTTGAATGCAGATAAAGAAGCACGAGAACGTTTAGAACTGGCCAAGGAAAGTGCTGAAAAAACGATAAAAGAGGCTGAAAAAAAAGCAGAACGTATTATGTCTGATGCAGAAAATAAGGCGCAGCATATTATTGAGCAAGCCAATAATGATGTAGAAAATCTTGTTGCAGAAACATCCGAAACTCGGTCGCAGAATCGGAAACTGTTACAGAAAGCTAAAGAAGAAGCTGAGTGTATCAGAGAGGATGCATCACGACAAGCATCAAGTATTCTTTCAGATGCAGAGAAAAAAGCAAAAGAGATTGCGGGAGAAGCTTATGATATTGCCAATAAAGCCAAGCATTATGAAGAAGTAGCTACAGCTATGAAAAATGTAATAAAAGGCTATGGTGATAATTATATCAAACCAACATTTTCTCTTTTGGATGAAATGGCTGAAGAATATGGGTTTGATAATGCAGGACAGCAATTGAAGGATGCAAGAGAAAGAACTAGAATATTAATGAAGAATGGTGAGGCAGCATCCTGTGATTATGTTGAGAATAACAGAAAAGAAACAGCTATCAATTTTGTATTGGATGCCTTTAATGGTAAGGTAGATACAATTCTTTCTTCCATAAAGAAAGAAAATTATGGAATTTTAGAACGTAAGATAAAAGATGCGTATAGTTTAGTCAATTACTTGGGAAGTGCCTTTCGTAATGCTAGAATCAATGAGGTCTATTTTGATTCTCGCTTAAACGAATTAAAGTGGGCTGTTGCTGTTAATGAATTGAAACTCCAAGAAAAAGAAGAGCAACGTAGAATAAAAGAACAGATACGTGAAGAAGAAAAAGCCCGTCGTGAATATGAAAAGGCTCTAAAAGATGCTGAAAAAGAAGAAGAGACAATTCGCAAAGCAATGGAGAAAGCTCAAATCGCTATTGCTAAAGCCAGTGAAGAACAAAAAGTCAAATATGAAACCCAATTAATTGAGCTGCAAGCAAAATTAGCTGAAGCCGAAGCAAAAAATCAACGTGCTTTATCTATGGCACAGCAGACCAAATCCGGGCATGTATATATTATTTCCAATATCGGTTCGTTTGGTGATGATGTTTTCAAAATCGGAATGACTAGACGACTTGAACCATTGGATCGTGTTAGGGAGTTGGGAGATGCCAGTGTTCCTTTTCCATTCGATGTACATGCAATGATATATAGTGAAGACGCTCCGGGACTGGAAACCGAATTACATAAATTCTTTGTCCGTAATCAAGTTAATAAAGTGAATCCGCGAAAAGAGTTTTTTAGAATTCCTATTGCTGAAATCCGGAATGAGATTGAGAAAAGAGGTATTGATGCAAAATGGACGATATCTGCTGCCGCTTTGGAGTATAGAGAGACGTTAGCCATTGAAAAAGCGATGAAAAGCAATGGGCAATTGAATGATGATTGGATAAAACAACAGAGTGATTTTAAGGAGGATTTTATCGATATAAATGATAACGACTAATTTTGAGGAAAGGCGGAGAAACAAAAAATCTCCGCTTTTCTTTTGCCATTCCAAAATAAACTCTCATCTTTGTGGTGCGTTTCATTTTGACAAGGCGAGACAGCTCGCCAACTTTTGCCGTTGGCATTTTTTATGCCCAATGGTATCATATAGTTCCGACCCCCGTGTGGAGTGTTAATGCACCCACTGCCTTGTCAAGGTGAAACGCAACGGGAAAGCGGAACTTTCTTTTTTGATAGGTTTTCTGATTTTTTGGAGAAAGCTCCCTTCCCGTCTTTTATTAGAGCATTGTATTATTCAATATATTGTTTTATTTAAATAGCGTTTCATTATGACAAAACAAGCCCAAAGCGCCCGCGGACGCTATGTATCCGCAGAGAAGGTTCAAGAACTGTTTGCCCAGTTGGGTATTGAATTGTGCGCCGGACGTAAACGTATCCGTGCAGCACGTAGCGACAAATCCATTTCCATCTATGTCAATGGTGGGACAGTCAACATCACCTTTAATGAGAAAGGAGGCAAAGCATGATGTTCTTTGTTTACCATCTGCAGACCTATTCACCCAAGAACCGGGCATGGAAAAAGGTTATTGATTATGTAGAGAAGTATAAAGATGTTCTTATCAAGGATGAACTTTCCCTGGATGCACTCAAGCATGAAATAGGCGATGTGGTCAACCGCATCAATGCCGAACACCCCAAGATGAAACGTATGCAATACACTGCCAGCCTGATTGACAATGACCGTACCATACGTATCGAGGCTCATGTCATAAGTGGCGGATGCCCGGACACGGTATTCTTTCTCGATATTTGCAAGGTACGTTCCGTTTATCAGTTCAGTGAGAAGGCAAATATGCTGGAACAGAAAGGAGGCAAAGAATGAATACCGAAATCAATAACATCGTATTGACCTCCTCCATCAGCGAAACCATCTCGATTTTACAAAATGGCGTTGCCGGTGCTTGTTGCAATACCATAGATAGAGCTACTGGATTAATCTTAGACTTGAAAGTCAACAATGAAGTTAGTGCTGATGACATTATATCCGTAATAAGTGATTTACGCATTGTGTCATCCATGATAAGAAGCTTGACTCCGGAAGAAGAGAAAGGAGGCGCACAATGAGCAAGAAGATAGGATTCCGTTCTTATCAAAACGACGAAGAACCGGACAAACGAGACGAATTGGAGAAGCAACAAGCCGAACGGCAGAAAGCCATAGCAAACTTCATCGGCCAGAACTATTCACCCATCGGTACCACTTCACAGAAATGTTACAAGACCACCGCTGAACTGGTATATGAGCTGTCGAACATTGTCGATGTCGCTCCGATGGCGCTGGCCAAACAACTGGCTGATGCCGGGTACCATGTAGAATATTTGGCAGGACAACCCTACTGGGTGATGTACGAGAGAGCATAAATTCGTGCGGCTGCACCTCATTTTGTACGAACTTGTACAAATCGGTGCAGCCGCATTTATTTGATAAATAAAATGTTATGAATTATCCGCACGATTGTACGGCTTTTACCCCTATATTATAGAGTGAAGCTATTGAAACATTGCATACCTTCCCTCTTACTCTCATCCATGACGTGCGCATAGACCAGCGTTTCCTTCATGTCCGAATGTCCCAGAAGCTCCTTCAGCGCCGCAAGGTCTTTGGTGTGCCTCAAATAAATGGTCGCAAAAGTATGCCTCCCTACTTTATGAGTGATCGGTTTATCAATCCCTGCAATGGCGGCAATATCCTTCAGATTACGATTCATCGTTTGATCGGCCTGAATCACCTCAAACAAAGGACCTTTCTTCCTGGTACCTACAATCCGGAACAGCAAGTTTCGGAGCGGTTCAGAAATCGGTATCTGAATCGGTTCCGGCTTACTGTTGCGGAGCTTCATCCTGAAGTAAGTGAAATGATCTTCGGTAAATTGCTCAAGCTGGAGCTTTTTCGCATCTCCTACATGCAGGCTGCTGAAGCACAGAAACAGAAAAAACTCCAATGTCTTATGTAGTTTGTAATCCAACTCACCTGAATTGTATAACGACACAAGTCTGCTCAACTCGTCCTCATTCAAGTAAACGCAAGTGGCGGATATTCTTTTGATAGACCAGTCCTCAAATGGATTCTCGGTCATGTATCCGGCTTTATACGCGGCCAATACATATTTCTTTAATACCCCCATATTCTTATAAGCCGTATTGGCATTGTTCTCTAACCCCTTCCGCAGATGGGCGAAATAAACATCCAACCATTCATGTGTGATGTCATCAAAGGTCAGATTCGCATTAAAGTCCTTTATCTTCCGCATGACGCTCATGTGGGTCTGAAGGGTGGTCAACTCCGTACGGTGCGAAATCTTTTTCATGTGCTCCCGGACGAAATCAAAGAATGTAGGATAATCACTCGGACGGTTGTATTCTCTTAAGAAGAGATCACGCGACAGTTTCTTATCCCGAAGCCGATATTTTACAAACACATTATTAATCCGTGCCAGGATGGTTTCAATAATCAGATTCTTGTCTGCAGCTTGCTTGTCACCGGAAGTCACTATACCTTTTTTATCGTTCCAGTTCTTCAAGGACACAGCTACTTTGGTAGAGAAATTCACCTTTTGCCTCTGTACGTAAAATGAAATCCATACGATACCGGCCGTATCGTTTTTATATTGACGAAGGTATGTTTTTATGTTTATCATGTGCTACAATCGTATTGTTTTAACATTGCGGGATACACATCGGGCTACACTGCACGATTTTTTGGGGAATTGGCAAGGTAGTTAATGTATTGAAAGCCAATAAACGACAAAAGCTCCGGCCATTTCTGGTCGAAGCTTTTCTCATTACTGGAGGTACCTGGCAGATTCGAACTGCCGTACACGGTTTTGCAGACCGCTGACTAAGCCACTCATCCAAGGTACCGGTTCTTACAAGAACTCTTTATTTCTTGTTTGCGGATGCAAAGGTAGCACTTTTTTTGAAACTACCAACTATCCGCAACAACTTTTCTTCTTTTTTTTCGTCACTCCACTGCACTCCGCACGCTTCTTATCATATAAATTCTTTAGTTCACAGCCACTTGCACAGCTATCACACGGATTATCATTTTCTTTGACCCTATGAAAAAAAGAATAAATACTCATGCCAATCCGCACAGCGCAGAACAACAACAATAAGGCTACTACCCACTCCTGCCAACTATTCATCATAAAAACAGACCTCCTATCTGATAAATTGCAAAAGACATCAGCCAGGCCAGCGCAGTAGTATAAAGCCCCGCAAACACGGCCCACTTCCAACTGCCCGACTCCCCTTTAATGGCTGCCAACGTGGCGATGCACGGAAAATAAATCAGCACAAACACCATGTAACCGAAAGCCACCAGGGGCGTTATCGGAATGCGTTCACCCAAGCTTACGGCATCTGCCTCGGCATCGTCGGCATAAAGCACTCCGAGCGTGCTTACCACCAGCTCCTTGGCGCCCACGCCGGAAAGGATGCCGATGCCCAGCTTCCAGTCGAATCCCAACGGTTCGATGACCGGTTCCATGGCTTTACCAATCCGGCCGATGTAGGAATTCTCCTGCTGTTCCGTCACACTTTCATATTCATCGTGGTTGGGATAATATCCCAATGCCCAGATAACGATGGATGCCACCATAATGATGCCTCCCATCTTGCGGAGATACTGCGCCCCCTTCTCCCACGTATGGCGGAAGATGGCCTTGGACGTCGGCATACGATAAGGCGGCAGCTCCATGACAAACGGCGTATCGTCTCCTTTCACCAGAAAGCGGCAGAAAAGACGTGCCATGACCACTGCCAACAGAATGCCGATGGCATAGATTACTAACAGCACAAAGCTCGCATTGTTCGGAAAGAAGGCGCCTACCAGCAATAAATAGATGGGTAGACGGGCGCTGCACGACATCAGCGGATTGATGAGCATCGTCACCAGACGGCTCTTGCGGTTCTCAATGGTACGCGAAGCCATAATGGCGGGCACATTACACCCAAAGCCCATAATCAGCGGAATGAAAGACTTTCCATGCAGCCCCATTTTATGCATAATCTTATCCATAATGAAAGCGGCACGTGCCATATAGCCCGAGTCTTCCATCAAGGAAATAAAGAAATAGAGCAACAGAATATTCGGCAGGAAAACAATGACACCGCCCACACCTCCGATAATACCATCCACCAGAAGGTCCTTCAGCGGTCCTTCGGACATTTTGTTGCGTATCAGGTCGCCCAATTCGCCTACCAGCCATTCAATCCCCTGCATAGGATAGTCGCCCAGCACAAAGGTGCCTTCGAACATCAGATAAAGGAAAAGGAAGAAAATGGGATAACCCCATACACGGTGAGTAACGATTGAGTCTATGATTTGAGTAGTGCGCGACGTATCCTGATGATTGTCCACATAGGTCTCGCGCAGGGCACCGGCTATAAAACCATACTTGGCATCGGTGATGGCCTGCTCGCTCTCCTCGTTCACCACCTCGGCAATCCGTGCCTCTTCCCGGTCGCGGACGGCAAGAATCTCCTTTCCATTGGGCAACTCTTCCACAATCTTTTTCAAGTCTTCGTCGTTCTCCAGCAACTTGATGGCAAGGAAACGCGTGGAATATTTGTGGCGGATGTTCTCATTGACGCTGATGACGCGCTTCACCTCCTCAATGCTACGTTCCAGCTCGGGACCGTGATTGATATGGATATGACGGTAGAAGCCACGCGGCTGTTCTATCTCTTCTTTATGGCTGCCGAAGTCATGGTCGGGAACATACTCCTGATGCCAGCTGCGAAGGTCACTCAATATCTCGCTGCGCATCCTGCCCTTATGGTCGAGGAAGTCGCCGCCTTCGTAAATATTGATAATCACATGGAACAGCTGTTCAATGCCTTTTCCGCTACGGCTGACCGTAGGCAACATCGGAACTCCGAACAACTGGCTGAGCTTTACATAGTCCAGCGTGTTTCCACTGGCTTCCAGCTCATCGTACATGTTCAGTGCAATCACCATGCGCACGTTCATATCAATCAGCTGGGTGGTGAGATAGAGATTGCGTTCCAGGTTGGAAGAGTCCACAACATTGATAATGATATCCGGCGTTTCATTGATAATGTGCCGGCGGACATAGATTTCTTCAGGGGAGTAGGCCGAGAGGGAATAGGTTCCGGGAAGGTCGACAATACGGAAGTGGTAGCCTTGGAAATCAAAATACCCCTCCTTGGCATCTACCGTAACGCCACTGTAATTGCCCACATGCTCGTGCGAACCGGAAGCGATGTTAAAAAGAGAAGTTTTACCACAGTTGGGATTTCCCACCAAAGCTACATTTATGGTGCGGCGTTTGCCGAGGGCCAGTTGCTTCAGCTCATCTTCGCCCAGATGCATGTTTTCGCCCAACCCCTCGTGGTAATCGGGCTGCACAGCCTGCTCCTTAGCTTCCTGCTCACTGATAATCTCTATCATCTCAGCCTCCTGCCGACGAAGAGAAATCTCATATCCCATTACTTTGTATTTGATAGGGTCACGTAACGGAGCATTCAGCAAGACCTCCACTGTTTTACCTTTAATAAATCCCATTTCCACAATCCGTTTGCGGAAACCACCGTGTCCCAGCACTTTTACGATTACACCTTTTTCACCGGTATTCAATTCGGACAAACGCATAGTCTTTCTGCCTTTCTTTTCTATTTTGGGGGCAAAGATAA
>ERZ779705.668-NODE-668-length-28892-cov-2.988591_pt1 | contig 28892 bp, 33 predicted proteins | sample MGYA00511385_ERZ779705 | MGnify/ENA primary metagenome ERZ779705 (study PRJEB29588, sample SAMEA2145301) | human gut metagenome | biome: human gut; feature: human-associated habitat; material: faeces | place: Denmark | collected 2008/2010 ... | reverse complement strand
TGTGTTAAGCACGCCGCCAGCGTTCATCCTGAGCCAGGATCAAACTCTCATAAAAAGTGTCTGATTCCAGCCAGTTAAACTAACTAGCTAAAATACAATCCGTTCATCATCTGCATGATGTACTGTTTTAAAGGATGCATCTGTTTAAGATGCTGTTCGTTGAATAATTCTTAAAGAATTTTCAGGGTTGTTTTACTGTTCAGTTATCAGTGTTCAATATGCTTAAAGCCGCATGTCTGCTGGCCTGTAAGTCATTTGTTTTGTGTGTCGCTCGCGGCGACTTGATTATAATATCACCTGAGGTTATATATGTCAACACCTTTTTTTGATTTTTTTTAACTTTATAAATTGCAACCTTTTTTTACAACTTTTTTGCAAATCTTTTTATTCTAACCATATATTAATATCAGTTAGAAGTAAAATCTCAGCATTTATATACTTTTCAGTGATAAAAAGACACGACAATAAGACTGGCAGCTTCTGTCAGTCTGAAAAAAATATGTAACTGTATATATTTTAAATAAGATATTTCATTTCTTCTTTGTAGAGGTCTTTTGAACTTCTGTATCCAAACATTCTTCTTGGATAGTTATTCACCCAGTCCTCAACTTCCTGTACTTCTTTATCTGTAATGTTTTCAAAATTAACACCTTTAGGAATCTTACGCCTTATCATCCTGTTTCCGTTTTCGTTGCTGCCACGCTCACACGAACAGTATGGATGACAGTAATAAACAGTTGTCCGTTTCCTGCCGGGATACAAACAGCTGCGTTCAATTCCTTCTACATCAGCAAATTCAGTTCCGTTATCAACAGTTATCGTCTTAAACAGCTTGTAAAACTTATCGCCGTATTCACGTTCAAGCTCGTCAAGAGCCGCAACAACTGATTCTGCCGTTTTGTCCGGCTGTTTCCTTATTATTGTTTTTCTCGTTTTACGTTCAAAGATTGTAAGAAGTGTTGCTTTCTGTTTACCACGCTGTCCTATGACAGAATCCATTTCAACATGTCCGAACTCTGAACGGCTGTCTATTTCTTCAGGACGTTCTTCAATGCTTTTTCCCGCAGAAAGACGTTTCTGTCTGCGGATTTTATTTTTCCTCTTCTTTTTGTTTCTTTTTACAGGCAAATCCTTATTAGTCAGCCTGTTAAAAAATCCTTTGTCAATGCTGTTATAAATTGTCTTTGCACAGACTGATGTTTCAAATCCGTCCGTCAGTCCCTGTGCTTTCATTCTTGCAAGTGCTGCTTCCGGGCTTAATCCGTCATCTGCAATTATTGTTTCAATGCACTTTGCAAGTTTTTTGTCTTTTAATATTTTAGGCACAGTGCCTCTTGCGGAAACATATTTATCATGCTTTTCCTGTGCAAGCTCGGCACTGTACCTGTATTCATTACTTAAATCAGGCAACGTATGCTGGTATCTCCCCCTGTTCCACTCGTTGTAAACCGTTTTTAATGAAATTCCCATCGCAGTGGCAACCTCATTTTTAGTCATCTTTAGAGAAAAAAGAGCTTCCAGCTTAATCCTTTTACTATACGTCAGCTGTGTATAGTTTTTCATAATAACACCCCACTTGTTATTTATTAAGCTGTCTTATATTAATTTTATTGTAATACTATATTAGCCATAAGTCAATTATAATTAAATTTACTTTACTTAAAGTATTCCTCATAAAATTCCTTCATGCTCTCATAATCCATTGTGAACATCTGCCTTATGAATATATCAGGCATGTTATTTTCAATGGCATTGTTTATAAGCTCCCGTGCCTTTTCATCAAGGCTGTCAAAATAATTTACTATTCCATCCTCTATTGTATCCGGAATCCTGTTTGTGACGAAATCCGTCACATTTCTTTTTTCCCCGGCATTATCCGGCTGTGATGATTTTCTTACTGCAGCATCCATGTTTCTTTTGATTTTTTTCTGAATTTCACGCAGACGCTTTATTTCACTGCTTACTGCAGCTTCCATTGTTTTTTCATCCGCATTTTTGCCGAGCTTATGGTAAATGAACTGTTCATTTGTGAAATCGGCTGTTTTTGCTCCTTCAGGAAGTTCTTCTGCCGTGCATGTATTTTTATCATGTTTTATTGTCACATAATTTCCGGTGTGAGGGTCAATCATTGACTTCTGTTCCGGGACATATCCTTCGTCAGGCGATTCCTTGTTTAATTTCATTGCCTGTTCAAACGGAGACAGTCCGCCTTTTACATGTTCTTCCCACGGAAGTGCCTTTTTATCGTAAACAGGACGCTCATCCTCAACAAATATGATACAGTCTTCTTTTTTCATTCGTTTTACTTCGGCAGGCGTGATAAGCTCACGTCCCTTTTTGCTGTAATTGCCGTTAAACTGGTTTCCGTGTTTTCCATCAGACATAGAATCGAATGTTGCATTTCCCGTAAGTTCAGATATGAATTTATGCGTCTGCAGTGCTCCCTGTCCGGCACCGCCAAAAAACAGAACAGGAATATTATCAAATATGATTTCTGCTTTGTCTCCCGGGTATAAGTCTTTAAGCTGCTGTGCAGACTGCAGTATCGGAATCATGCTTATGTTTCTTGAACGGATTGTGCCAAGCAGTTCAACTGCATTTGCCGGTCTTGCACCGGCATAAAATTCATCAAGCCACATCTCAAGCGGAATCGGCAGTGCACCGTCATTCGTCCTGAATTCATTGTCAGCTATCCGCATCAGCACCGTTAGAGCCTGTGTATAAAGCATTGATGCAACAAAATTGAAAGATTTGTCGCTGTCGTCAACACATATGAAAAGTGCCATTTTCTTTTTTGTCTGCTTTTTAAGTGTTCCGCCAACGCCATATGCAAAATCCCTGAGGCACATATCATCTTCTTCAAATATTCTCTTTAATGCAGCTGTTTCACACAGCTTTAATTTTGCATTTGTTATTATTATAATTGAGCGTACCGTTTCACTCGCACCTTCTTTAAGTTTTCTGTAATCACGTACTGCCGGGTTGTCTTCACCGGCCTGTGCCGCAAGTTTTTTCATCTTTTGTGCAAGCAGTGTAGGCGGTTTTTCACCTTTGACGACCTTTACGCTTGTATCATATTTTGCTTCATCATTTACAAGTTTAAGCACGTTGTTGAATGTTCCTGTTCTGCCGTCTTTATTTGCCATGTACCATTCATAGTAAAAAACGGACTGGAGATAAAGTGCAACACCATCATCCCAGAACGGGTCACCTTTCATTGCATCAGGCGGTGTGACAGACTGCTGTATGTTTTCAATCAGTTTTATTATGTCCTCTTCGCACTCAATATAGGCGAACGGATTATAACGGTCTGACATTTCAGGATTTTTAAGGTTAAGGCATCTTATATCAAATCCCATTTTTTTAAGATAAAGACCATATTTAAACATAAGCTCGCCTTTTACATCAAGAAATATCTTGTTTGAGTAAAGCGATTTCAAGAGGTTCTGCACTACAACCGATGTTGTCTTGTACTTTCCGGAAGAAGCAATAATAATCATGTTGTTGTTTGACAGCCTGCCTTTTCCCTGTGTGTCAATTTTTAAATTCTTTGATATGAACCTGTTCTGTTCATTGTTTTCGTTTGCACGCCTTTTTGTAATATCGGCGGCATCGCCCCACTCTTCCGAACCGTTTTCAATATCCATGTGGAAATCCCTGTAATGGTACATTACATATGAACATATGAAAAACCACAGAATGAATGCAACACCAAGACACAGTATTGTATTGTCGTTAAAATATCTCTTTATTTCCCAGAAATGTTTTAAAAGATACTCCAGCTTTTCACTCACATTAAAAAGTGTCAAATCCGGAAACGAAAACAGTCCCGACAGGAAAAGCCCGGCAGCCATTACAAGAATAAAAAGCACAACATAAAGACTGTACGACACACGTTTCTTTTCAATCATAACCATTCCTCCATTTGTGACAGATTCCGTCACATTTTATAAATGTGGTGAAGAAATTTCTTCATATTCACTTTCTGTTTCTTCTGTTTCAATATCGGCTTTTACATCCGTCATTTCCCGCTGCATCACAACCTGTTTTAACATCTCTTCAATACTACTCCACTGTTGTTCTATAACAGGATGAAGATAACCGTAATCAATGCTTACAAGTTCCATATCACTCCCATTTTCCGGGTCATGTATGCGGAAAAGTCCTTCAAGTTCATAATCATCCGCCGTGACAGTAAAATGCAGATAACCGTCTTCATCATCAAATTCAAAATTACTTAATGGAAGAGTCATCTGCTCATTTTTATATTCATTAATTTTTTCTGATACATTTGTGGCGGATTCCATCACGTTTTTTTCTGATATTCCTGACAACATCCTGTTTGTTTCATCAAGTGCATCTGAAAGCCCTTCAACATATGATGACAGACCATTTTCTTTAAGTTTTTGGTTCATCCTGTCCCTATATTCCTGAATCTGCTCCGGCGTTATCCATTCAGGTTTATCATTATCTTCAAACGAATTCCATATTTTCTCCATTGCGTTGCATTGTTCTTCAACATTTTCATAATACAGAACATCTTCTCTGCCTGCTCCAAAATTAAAAAAATACTCACAGTCACTTTTCAGCCTTCCAAGCATTCTGTAATCATTTTCTCTTGCATGTCTTACAAACGGCTGTTCACATTCCACATCATCCGTTACTTTTGTATCAGATTCTCCAACAATCTCACCCTCTTCATTCCTGTATGCTCCTGTATAAAGATTTAATCCGCCAGCTCCGTTATTCACATCAAAATATATTTTTTCTTTTTCATCTTCATAACACGGGACTTCCATGTAACCACCAAATCCTGCATATTTAACATTTAACATCTTGTCTGCCTCCTTAATTTCCATTTGTGACGGAATCCGTCACATTTTATAAACGTGGTGAAGAGATTTCTTCATATTCACTTTCTGTTTCAATATTGGATTTTACATCCGTCACATTTTCATATTCAGACCGGTAACGCTCCCTGTTTATCTGTGCTTCTGTTATCTGGCTTTCAACATAGTTTCTTAGTGAGCCTTCACCGCCCGGCTCGTTTTCACGCAGATGCCTGATAAGTTCATCTGTTGTAAACCTGTCAAGCACCTTTCCTATATCCGCATACGCTCCATAATGTGTATGTTCCCTGTTTTCAACAGCGTCTGTAACATCTGTATATTTTTCTTTTTTATATCCGTTAATTTCTTTTGAAACATCTGTGACGGATTCCGTCACGTTTTCTCCGGATATTCCTGAAAGCATCCTGTTTGTTTCATTAAGTGCATCGGAAAGCCCTTCAATATTTGATGAAAACATGTTTATGTTATTTTCATCAGCGACATGTGCAAAATCCAGCCTGTTGTAATTGTTTTGATAATTAAGTTTTATCACAGGCATTGCTTTCTTTTCCGCAAAGCTGAAATATTCCTTTCCCTGTCCTCCGACAATTATATGGTCTATGAGGGGTATTCCTGCAAGCTCACACAGTCTCATCATTCTGTCGGTTATCTCAACATCTGCCCTGCTTGGTGTCACATCCTGGCTCGGGTGGTTGTGTATCATCATCATTGACGCTGCATTTGACAGTATGGCAGATTTTAATATTTCCCTCGGATGTGCTATTGATTGGTCTAGTGCTCCCATTGATACAAAATTTACATTTACCGGACGCATTTTATTGTCAAAATTTATAACACCGACAACTTCCCTGTCATACCACGACATCTCATCTGCCAGTGCCCTTACAACAGCTTCAGGTGATGTCAGAGGCTCTTCTGATGTAACCGGTTCGCTTCCTTTCACAAGCCTTACCGATACGGTATCAAGTTTGAATGCCTCCTCATCAGATAAATAATGGTTAATCTCTGCCATGTTCCCTGCCCCTTTCGCCTTCTGTTCCTGCAGTGGATTCTGACACTCCTTTTTCATTAGTCAGCGATGTTAAATCAACTGAAATAAAAAAGTCCCCACTGCTTTTGTTTATCAGTTTTCTCAAATCTTTTAAATTAATCTCTTTAATCCCCATATCTTTCCCTTTCGTTAAAGTCTCGGTGAATATGTTCCATAATCTTCATAAAAGCCCTCATCAGGCATTTCATTTTCTGCCTCTTCTGTCTGTTCATCTGTGGCGGATTCCGTCACGTTTAATGCATCTGCCAGTCTTTCCTCATGGTAATGTGTCCTGTTTTTCATGACATCAAGAATCATGCCGCACAGTATTTCAGGTTCATGTGTAAACCTTATCCTGTCACCTTCCCATGTCCCGTGTGTGTGGTTTATGTCATTAATCAGCTTTATTCCCCTTGCCGGAGGTTCCCATTCTCCCAGGTTTTTCGTGTAATCATCAAGCAGGAAATCATCTTCACGGATATGCCCCGGAACGGCAGATGTCTTTTCCTTTCCGCATGGCATAAAAATCCTGTTCTCCTTTTTAAGCTCCGGAAGGTATCTGTCAAGCCATTCATTTTTTTCATCAAGTGCATATGCACTGTCAGTAAGGTATGCTGATAACACGTATACTTCAACATCTGCTTTTTCAATCAGCAGCTTTACTGCATTTACCACATTACTGTTTGGCTGCAGGTTTAAAAAATAACCGGGTTCGTAAAGTTTTTCCAGCGTGTCAACTGTTTTAAATTCCGCAAGTGTCCCGTCCATGTCAATAAAAATCCTCTGTCTGTATGTATCTGCCATAAATCCCCTTTCATGAAAATGTGACGGATTCCGTCACAAAAGACAAACCCGCCACATGTTTTGATATATTTTTATTTTACAGGTGCCGCCTTTGGCACAATGGCTGCATCCACAGCCTTATCCGCAGATTTTGATTTTGAAAACTCCGGTCTGTTATCATGACGGTCGAACTGTTTAAACAGATTTTCACCTGTAGGATATTTTTCATGGTCCGGAAGTCCGTTTTTATCATAAATATGTGCAGGCTTCTGTTTATTCACAAAAGCAACATAACGTGCCCTGTCTCCGTCAGATACGGAAAATACCATGTTTTTTGGAATGCTTAAAGTTTCTTTTCCTCCTGTTCCCGGAACCGTACAGAAAAAATGGTTTGGAAATTTTTCTGCAAGCTGTGCATTTATCGGATTTTTGTCAACAAGCGTGGCTTCATCTATTGAAATTTCTGCATATGCCATATTGCTCCTTAATGCCTGGCAGTTCACACATTTTGAATCCTGTATCTGCATTTCCCATTTCATCATCTCTTTTTCGGCTTCTGTCGCATCCATCTGTTCAAATTCACTTATCTTTGCCTTTATCTCATCAGATGCACTCTCCATGTAATCGTCTGCGGTTCTTCTTGCTGTATTTACATAATCATCTTCCGAATAAATCTTCATTTCAGGCACTGCCGTTTCAGGCTGTTCATCAGGCTGCGGATTCTGTTTCATTATTGAACGCCTGTATGCCTCATAACACTGCTTTGTTGTATTTAAGTCGGCACTTGATATACGCAGCTGCTTCTCACCGTCTTCCGGAACAAGGTCGGGAAGCTCCGCAAAATTTACGCCCACTTCCGAAAGTGCATTTTTCATTATGCCGAGTGACGAATCAGGAATTGAAATGATTGTTGTTCTTTTGTTTGTAAGGTTAATCAAATCTTCGGAACTCTTTTCACCGCCTTTTAACATGTCGTTTATGTAATCTGTAAACATCACATTGAACTTCTGTTCATCAGGCTTTGCAATGCTTACATGCACCGCCTTGTCTTTGTCATTTACCGATTCAAGAATGCAGTATTTTACTCCTGCCTTGTCAAGATAATTTTTTACATCTAAAATGGCAGCTTCCCTTGTGCTTTTCTCCATGAACGGCACCCTGAATATGCTGTAATTGCCGTCTGTTGATTTCACAAATTTTGTAAAATTTTCCGTTATATCCTTATCAAAAAACTTTGACTTCACGCCACGCATTATGAACTGTATGAGCTTTACGGTTGCATACGCCGCAGGCTGTGAAAGTTTGATGTAAAGGTTTAAATCCCTTGCTAGTTTGGCGTATTCGGCTGATACGCCGGCTGTTAAATCTGACATACTAAATCCCCTTTCATGAAAATGTGACGGATTCCGTCACAAAAGACAGAACCGCCACTTATAACTTTTTACATCTGCATGTGTGTTTCCTTATTTTCTTCCGGCAAATCAGGTTCGTCATGCAGGTTTTCCTGAATATTTTCTGTCTGTTCCTCCACGCTTTCCATCCTGTCATATTCACGGTTCTGTTCTTCAAGCTGTATTACCGCTTCAAGTGCCGCAGCGGCAGTATCAAAAAACAGGGCACATCCGTTTTCATCTTTTACAAAAGCATCTGATTCCATGTCAAATATGCCAAAACCATATTTTTCTTCCTGAGGGATACGCACCTCAAAGCGTTCATTCTTTACAAGTCCGTTTATGATTCCAATTAAATATGACTGGCTCTTCACGGCATCCCTGTAAAGGGATGCAAATTTTTCAAGCCCTGATAAAAGCTCGTCAGCCGTTGCCCTCGGCTTTAGCTGCCCGTCTTTCAATGCCTCTGATGAGACGTTAAAGATATTTGCACACAGGTTGATTCCGCTTTCGCTTAATGTTCCTGTTCCTTTTTCAATTTCATCAAGTTTATCTGCAGGAACAAGCAGTATGTTTGCAAGCACATCACGGCTTATCCCGCTTTCATTCCTTAAATTTCTTATCAATTCCCCGTATTTCTGCATATATAAATCTCCTTAAAAATATTTTTATTTTTTGTGACGGAATCCGTCACATTTTTATTCCGTTTTCAGGCTCATCCTTTCCTTTTTCATTCATTTCTTTCAGTTCCTCATTTCTTGCTGCACTTATATCATCAAACTGCTTATTGATGCAGTAATCCGCAGCCTTTTCAAGCCTGTGTGTATCTGCGGCATAATGGAAGACATCAAACGATATGACATCCTCATCTTTCATTGTCCTGTTTACATCAGCGACCATTTCAGCAAGACTGTCGATTGTCTGTGAATTTTCCGGCATGAATTCATCTGCCGGAACTGTAAGGAACTCATGTACTGATGACGGAAGTACGAAAAAGTTTGAACCGCCATACATTTCTGCCACTTTATCAAGAATGCTGTTATCAAGCATGAGTGAAGCTGCACCTGTTTTTGAGGCACCTGTGACAACTCCCATCATGTTTTCTCCCTCATACGCTTCTTCAGGCATTCCGCTTTCCTTTAAGACATCTGCTATCATTCTTACTGACGGATTTAGGATATGTGACGTATTTTTTAGTGCATCATTTATTACGGTTTCTTCGGATACTCCCCACTGTGCTGCAAGGGAATGTGTTACCGGAATCACTTTTTTTATGTTTGTGCTTTCTTCAAGCATGATTTTTGGGACAAACTTCATGCCAAACTTTTCATGCACGAGTGCATCCGGTCTGTTGTAGTTATATGAAACTCCTTCCATGTAAATCCTGCCCTTTGCGGCATCATAATCCGATGCAATCTGTTCCAGCAGTGACATGTCAAAGTTTTCGCCTGGAATCTTTTTTATGAATTCATCCATCATGTGTGCAAGCGTGCGTGCGGCTTCCGTCTTATCCGTTACACCGGCTGCATTTAATGCATCACATGCGGCATCAAGATTGAATACCGGCAGTGCCTGTTTTGATTCTGCCGGCTTTTTCATGATAATGCCTGTGTATGACCCCATTTCATGCACATCCATTTTTCTTACTGCAAGCTCCGGGCTTAAAAATCCCTTAAATAAATCACCTGTTACAATGTCCTTTAAATCTTCCTTTGTTAATCTGTCCATAACCTGAACCTCCTGTTTGATAAATAATTTTTATTTTTGTGACGGATTCCGTCACATCTGCATTAAAAACGGCATGGTCTTTCAAAGCCCACGCCGTTAATAATCATGTATTGAATTTTAATATTTCCTGCAATAGCCGAATGTCTCATAGAACTTCTTTAAAGCATCCGGTTCTTTTGAATTCCCGACACCGTGCTCATCAACAAACTCCCTGATTTTATCACGGTCTTCCTTTGTGAATTCCCAGTGCTGTTGGATATGGTCTACGCTCATCTCGCCATAATCTGTATATTCATAATCCCGCCACAGAAATCTGAATTTCTTTTTTGCATATGTGATGCTTGCCCTGTTTTCCATTGCACGTTTAAGTGTGGCTGCATATTCGGGGTTTTTTCTCCATATTGAATCAGGTTCAAGCCCTCCATCTTCAAACGCCTTGTCATAATACTTTTCGCTTATGTGGCGTACATATGTTGTCTTTTCGATTTTCTTCGGTGTTGTGTCAACTATATGCACAAACACTTTTTTATATGTTTTGTTGCCGGCACTGTCTACTGCTTTATATGTTATTGAAATCTGTGCATCTGCAGTAAGGTTTTTAAAATCATTTTCCGAATAGTCAGCAATTTTAAATTCAATGTCTTCAGGATTATCCTTATCATCAGTCACGCTTGCTGTTGACATAAGGTTTTCCCTTGTTATCCTTCCGTTATTTGCAGATGTGAGTGTATAATATCTGTCGATTGCATGTATTACAGGAGCTGCATCCCACCGTGCAGAAAGTGTTGTGTCACCTTCTGTTTCGTAAATGGTATCTTCTGTATATACATTACCAGCCTCATCTTCCCAACCGGTGAATGTATAGCCTTTTAATTCCGGTGACGGAAGTTCACCTACAGCATAGCCGTATCTTGCATTTTTATATGCTGTTTCATTTCCTGTCATTTCACCTTCAGCTGCTTCCGGCTTATTATAGTCAAAGAAAAGCCTGAATTCATTCTTTTCCCAGACCGCATACAAATCGTAGCCGTCATAAGGATTGAAAACCTCATCTGTCACAGGAACATTTTTACCGCACAGGTAATCAGGCGTCTCCGATGAAGCATCACTGCTCCATCCTGAAAGCGTATAACCCGCTTTGGAAAAAGTGTCAGCTGACGCTGTCGTAAAGCTTCCGTTCCATGTGACAGTCTGTGTATATGTATTTCCGGTGCCGCCGTTTGCATTGTATCTGACCTGTGCAGTCATCGGCTTCCATACTGCATACAAATCCATGCTTTTATATATATCAATGTAATCCCCCGGATTATATTTAACCTCTCCGTCAGGCGTCAAAGCCCAGCCGCCAAACTCAAACCAGCCGTCACCATCATACAGGAACAGGTTTTCATGGATTTCCACATGGTCTGCATACGAATATGTATAGCTTAATATATCTTCATAATCATACGAACCGCCGTTGCCGTGGTAAAACACATTTAACTGTTCTGCCGACCACGATGCCTTTAATGTCATGTCTCCGTCAACATCATAAATCGAAGCTGAATTGTAATATTTTCTCTTTCCGTTATCATCCCTGTACCAGCCGCCGAATACCTTTCCTGTTATGTGCGGCTGCGGAAGCTCACCGACTGCATACCCGTAAACGGCACCTTTGCTTTTTACTTCATTGCCGGTTATGGCATCACCGGGAGCACAGTTATAATCGAATGTGATTGTATAATCATTTTTTCTCCACTGTGCATAAAGTGTTGTGTCACCAAGTACGTTATAAACCGTATCTTCCGTGTAAGTTTTTCCGTTTTCATCCTGCCAGCCGGTGAATGTATATCCTTTCAGTGCCGGTGATGGAAGCTCACCGACTGTTTTTGTATATGAAACTTTTTTTGTTGTAATATCATTGCCTGTTATATCTGCCGCTGCATCATGTGGTTTATTATAATCGAAATTCAGGTTATATTCATTTGGTTTCCACTGTGCAACAAGTGTTGTGTCGTTGTAGCCCATGTAATAAAAACTGTTGTCTGCAGTCAGTCTGCCTGACCCCTGCACATCCCATCCGGCAAAAACATATCCTTTACGTGACGGTTTTTGAATTCTTATTTGCTCATTAGATAAACGTTCGCCTAAATCAGTTATTCCTGTTCTGCCTTTGTATGTACCGCCATTCGGGTCGATTTTAAGGTTGTTTTTTGAAATAAGGTTATATTTTATTTTGAGATTACTTTCGGTCTGGGCACGCTCCATATAGAATACCCTTAATGTATGTTCTCCGGAATCAAGGTCAAATTTCTGTTCAGTATTTACATCGCCTGAATCAAAGTATGTCGTTGCAGTACAGCTTCCACCGCCTGCATTCTTGTCAAAGTTGATATTTCCTCTTTTTGCTCCATGGATGCCGCCCATGTCAAGACACAAATTATTATTTATGTAAATCCACAGGTCGTCATCACCCGTGAATTCAAATATCATTGACTGTTCTGTTTCATTTCCGTTTTCGTCATATATATGCACCTTTCCGTCATTTTCCATGAAAAATTTAATTTCCATGCACATGGTAAAACCGTAATCCATGTCTGTGGAATTCGGTGTATTATAAGGCACAAAAGCGTTTGACACTGCCCTGTCATACTGGCTTGTCACATCATGGTACATTACATCATAACTGCCATTATAAAGATTAAATTTCTTTTCAGAATCATTTTTAGTAACATACATATTAGCACTATCAAATGTACGATATCCGTCACTATCAATTTTAAATGGAAACTTATAACCGCTGTTTACTTCCTGGTAAACAGAAAGACCGCCGTATGATGTATTTATATCAACATCACCAAAAAGGTCATATGCTGTCTTTATGTTATTAAATTTGAAATCCATATCTTTTATAGTAGATTGTGCCATTCCCCGGATTACACCGTTTTTTGGATAGTTATAATCACTTGACCCCTGCGGATTATTCTGTATGTCGTAAATAAGAGTGCTGTTAAGCTGTTCACCATCATCTACAGTTATATTCCAATGCTGGTTTTGTAAGCCCTGATATGTCCATATCTGAATCCTGTCAGACTGCTGTGGCATTGATGAATCCCTTCCGCCGATTTCAACACAGTATTTTGTGTCAGCATATGGACGTATGCTGAAAGTAAGCGTCCTCTGGTCTGTCACAAGCTTAAATCTGTTATTCCAGCCGGGATTAACAGTCTCAGCATTTACGGCTGCACCGTTCTTTAATGCATCAAACCACAGATATTTACCTGTGTTCATATTTTTGACGTAAAAATAGTCATCATGTGCTTCAAACTGCCACTGTTTATAAGCTCCACCATCATCCCATAAATTTACATATGTTCCCTCGTAATTTACAGGCTGCATGAGTTGGTTTGAATTCTTATAGCTTTTTATATACATCCATGTGCCGTTTTTTGCTGCATTGATAAATGTCCATGCTGCAGCATCAAAATTTACAAATGTGGCTGTCTCGTAACTTATGTCATTGTCATTTACAGCTTCATTCTGATAACTTAATGTCTGTATGTCCTGACTGTTTGATTTTATGCTTCCTGCGACAGCAGGGATTGCAGTTACAACAGTCACTATTGCAAGAACAGCCGCTGTAAGTTTTTTTAAAACTTTTTTAATCATGCTTTTTGATTCTCCTTTTTAAAAGTCATCAAAAAAAGGAAACCCAGATTATATAATCAAGGTTTCCTTTTTTAATCTTATTTAATTTTTGTGACGGATTCCGTCACAATTATGTTATCTTTATATTTCTGACAAGTATATATTACTACATCCAACTGGTGTCATCCAGTCTCATTTGGTGTCATTTAGTCTCAAAAGTGTCAAACTCTAATATGGTATTAATCCATAAAACCATACTTCCCCACATGAGAAAGTACCGATTTTATAAAAAGTATTACTTCTCCAAGCCCATCCATGGTCTTCTTCATATTTATCTGTCATATCCATAAACTCATTTGACATATGTCCCTCTGAATTAATTGGAATATAATAAAAACCTGTGAGATTTTCAAATCTGTCTGTCTGATTATTGTACGCATATCTTGTGGTTGCTACTTCAAGCTCATACGGACACTCTACATCTGCCCCCTGATTTACATCCTGTCCACGAACCTTATTTCCAAAGCTGTTTTCACCATACTGTGGTCCAGTTGGCGTATCTATGATATACCATGTTGATGGGTCATCTGGACTTGGCTGTTTATATTCCGGTTCAGCAGGTGTTTCCGGCTCTGGTGCTGGAGCAGGCGTTGGCTCTGGTGCTGGTTCAGGTGCTGGTGTTTCTGGTTCAGCATTATTATTGTCACTGTTTCCACCATTGCTGTTACCACTGTTATTATTCGTATTATTTGCCACATTAGAGGCTTCTGTTTGCTTTACTTCTTCCTGTGCATCCTTTACTTCGTTTTTCACTTCATCAGAAGCTGCTATATCAGATGTTTCGTTTCCGTCTGATTCTTTTGCATCTTCTATCTTTGCATCTTCTGTAACTTCAAGATGTGTTCCGTCTGATTTTACAAGTGAACCGGCTTCTTTTACCTTTATGTCACTTACAGTTAATTTGCCATCTACTGTTTTTGCCTTGCCTGTAAATATTGCCTTGTTTCCGTCGGCATCCGTAACCTCAATGGTTGCATCACCATTTTCGTTCGCTACAGCTTTGCCTTCAAGGCGTACTGTATTGCCGTCTGCATCCGTATAATCAAAACTGACAATTCCTGTTTTTGTAAGCTCTTTGGCTGCAAGGCTGCTTGTTTCCTTTGAAACCGTTGCCTGTGTTACATCTGTACTGTTTACATCTGCTGTTTTTTTCCTGCCGCATCCGGCGAATGAGAACGCCGTAACCAGTGCAACAAGAATTACTGATGTTTTAAATAACTTCTTTTTAATCATGTCTTTTCCCTCCCGTTATATAAAATGAAGTCTTATTCAGAGTAAATTTTTATTTTGTGACGGAATCCGTCACATTCAATCTAAAGATTGCATTCTCCATCAAATAAATATCCACATTTACATGCTATTGTTGTTCTTTCACCTTTTGATGATGTTGTAATCACCGGCTTCTGTCCACATACTGGGCATGTCACTGATGATTTCCCTGTCCTCGCCATTTCCAGTCTGAACTTCCGCATCAACATAAGTGATTGTTCCGACATCGGTGACAATGTTTTTTTCTCCTTCTGAATATCCATAAACTGCCTCCTTCATAAAGTCATCCATTTCTATTCTCTGATTAAATTCATTTGCCCCTGTAAACAGCGTCTAACACAAGATTTGCCTTATCCATTTTGGTAAGTCCCGGTGCTGTCTCTGCTGCAACAATACTTGCACGGCACTCATCCTGCCATTCTGGAATTGAACGATAATCTATTCCTTTTTTATAATCATCAAGATATTCATTACGGTATGTTCTGTGACCATAATATTCATGTGCAAGCACAGCTCCGACACTCATTATGTCTCTTGGATGAATTGACCCGTATTTTGTATCCGGAAAGACATTTCTTGTTACATATATTAAATCAGTAATAAAATTATAACATGTACTGCTCTGTATATGTGCTTCGTCATTAAATACAAACCTGCTTTCATCAGCACCAATTCTTCGTATTTCCGATTTTACAAATTCAATCTCTTTATCTGTCAATATGGTACGTGACATATCACGGTTTCCATTTGACATTTCCTTATTTTCCCGTGCAATGAATTTCATATTTCACATCCTTATTTTGTGACGGAATCCGTCACATTTCTTTTTCCGACTCCTGACTGCCGGCCTCAATGATTTTCTTCTGGTAAAGAAGCTGGTAATAAAAAGCCCTTATAATATAATCCTTGCACTTGTTGCATCCCAGCTCCCAGTCCTGAACTGTTCTGTAGGATATGTGGAAATATTCTGCAAATTCCCTGCGGCTCATTCCTGCCCTTTCCCTTAACTCACGAATTGTCATGTTATCACCTCCGGAAGTTTATATATAATATGTATCTTTAAGCTTATTATACATGTTACGTATGTAAATGCAAGAACTATTTTTCCACATCTGCCTCAAAAATCATGTCATTATACACCGTAAACGGGAAATTTACGGCGTTTCCGTCTGTTTTCCACAATTTAATATTTTTTTCATCAAAAGCCGGGGAATCTATCTGTGAGCCCTTTTTCACTGTGTATGTTTTTGACATTTCATCATCAGGCAGCCTGAATTCGATTGTGGCATAATCGTTTCCGGAAATGTTTTCATCACATTTTTTGTTTTCAAGAATAATGCTCTGCACAGATGTGACATGACCAATGCTTTTATTAAGGTAACTGAATTCCTGTGTTACAAGCACATTAAGAAGTCCTTTCCCGTAATCGACATCAAGAATATCTGCCGTTACTTTGCCATCGCTTTCAATGCCGTAATTTAACACCGAAAGCATGTCTGATACAAATTCATCTGCTGATGATATATCATAGGTGTTTTTATCAAGCACCGTCACCGCTCCTGTGACTGCCTCATCGAGTTTGTCAGACATTTCACTTTCACGAATGCTGCGTGCATCAATGCTTAAAACCGTCCCGATTGAAAACACCGCAGAAAGCATTATAACCATTGCAATAATTATATTTCTCATGATGCTTCCTCCACGGCAATTTTTATTTCCTCACTGCATTCATGCTGCTGTGCGTCATATGCATAAAGCTTCAGCGTATATGTTCCCGGATAGCGGAAAGTGATTGTTTTATCAGTTTCACTGTATTCGCTTATATAATCATTTCCGGCTGAATCCTTTACAGACATTACCCTGAAGGAATTAACAAGCACCGCACTGTATGTACTGCCTTCAAGTTTAACGTTAAAATACTCCGGCAGCTTCACTGTATTTCCGGCTTTTATTATTCCGGCATCATCATTGTAGCTTATTTCCGGTTTGGCAGCTGCAGCATAATTCTTTGTAATATCTGAATCAGCATAAGAATCATAATCCGTATCTTCCGGCTTTATTTCCTGTCCGATTACATTTACAACGCCCTTTGACGTTACGCCGCTACTGTTTTTATAAGTTATGTTCTGCATAAGAAGCATTGCACTCAAAAAAATGAATGCTGCAAGTGCTGCTTCACCGGCATGCCTTATTACAAGTTTCATTTCCTGCCTCCTATCAGCCGAGCACCGGCAGCGTAAAACCGGTTATGGCATTATTTACGTCACCTCCGATAAAAGTGCTAAGTGCCACACCGATAAGAATCAGCGTCACTAATGCTCCAAGTGCCGCCTCCCCGGCAAACTCTGTTATATCTTCCATAAACTGCCTCCTTATTCTAATCCTCTGAATTTTCAGTTATTTTACTACGGCAAATATTTAAGTGTAATTTCGCTTACCATATCATTATCGTCATAGTATACGGTAAGGTAATAATACTTTATCCAGACATTTTCACCAAGCATGCATCTGTTACTGAAATCACAATTTGCTGTATAATATCCTTCACTTTCAATTTCTTTCCGTTGTGTTTCCCCAAAGGTTGAAACCACTTCTTTTTTTGTTGTTTTTCCCGGTGTCATACCAAGAATGCTAATATCTTGTGAATAGGAATAAATTTGGTTTACTGTAAGGTTTTCAAATGAGCTGTTTTTACCGCTGAAGTTCCACGCTTCAATACCGACTTTATTATTTTCGTTTGCTTTTGCCTGCGTCCAGCAGTCACCCCTTCCAAATCCTGTCATATCATGTGATATATATGTTCCATCTTCATTTGTATCGTCGTTTCCCGGCTGTTTAAATGTCAGTCCGAGAGTTTTTAAATCCGATACTTTACACGGCAGGTTGATGGTTTTACCATTACCAGTTACGGCAAGTGTTCTTAACACTTTTTCTTTTTGTATTTCATTATCCTTATTATTCTGTTCCTCCTGCAATTCCTGTAATTCAGCCATACCGCTGTCTGTTTTTATGTTATTGTTATCACTCCTGTCGTCCGTACATGCTGTCAGCGACAGCACTGTTAATAAGCTTAAAATTATTAAAGCTGTTCTTTTCATCCGCCTGTTCCTCCTGTTGTTTAAAACATAGTAAAAAATACATATAACGCCCTGAAAAATCCGGCAATGGCAATTCCAATCACCGCATCAGCGGCAGCTCCTCCTGCCTGTTCAATCAGCTGTTTCAAATCTGCCTCCTATCTTGCAAATGAACGGCACTCGTGATGTGATGTCATTTTTAATACAGGAATGCTGTAATCGTATTTGAGAACAACTTCACATATAACTGTTTTTCCTGTCTCGTCTGTCATCTTATCAACTGAAAGTGTATATCCGTTATCATCTGCAGTCTGTATGCATCCGTTAATCACATTATCCGAAAGATTTGCACTTGCTATTTCCTTTGTCACATCCTGTGCGTATTTTTTCGCCGCCTGTGCCTGGCTGTCAGCCGTTATAATCGCACTCAGCACAAGTGCGGCAAGAAACATAAGGAATATCGAAAGTCCCGTTTTAAATACCTGATTCATAAATGACCTCCTACATATTTCCTGTAAGACTTAAAAAAGACAGCATCATGTATACCATGTCTGTCATCATAAGCACACATCCGATTCCGCCTTCAGCATAAACATATAATTCAGATGCCGCCTGTCTGTCTTCGGCTTTTACTGCCGCAGCCCTCTGTGTCATCTTCCTGTTCTGTGTAAGCACGTTTCTTATTTCATTGTCTATGTCAGAGCCTGCAGCATTCATTACACTGTAAAGTGCTCCCATCGCTTCATTGATTTCTGAAATGTTGAAAAATTTCATGAAGTCATTGAACGGTACAGGTGACGTCGGCTTTTCATCAAGAGCAAGAAGCGTCTTTTTTATCTCCGGCTTTAAGATTCCCGGTGCACTGTCATATGATTTTGCTATAGCCATAGGTACCGTATCATGCTGCATTATAAGTGCTATCTGTATAATCCACTCCGGAAAGGCAGACTGTATCTCTTTTGACATGTCATCCTTTAATGCCTGGTATCCGAATCTGTAGGAAGCAGCTATAAATACGGCAATCACTGCACCGGCAGCTGTGAACAGCTTATTTTTCGTTATGATATAAAAAACAGCCGTTACGGCTGCCATTGCAAGTGCAATAAGAAATGATTTCTTACGCTGCTTTTTCATGTCATAATTTACTATCCCATAAAAACGCTCTGCCAGTTTCTCATCACTTTCAGGTGCCTTTTCTTCAACCCAGCTAACGCCGGAAACACTGCTTACCTTTGTATACAGAAGCACCGTAACAATTATTACGGCAACAGAGGCTGCCCTTACTGCAAAGTGTTCGCTCAAATCAAAACTGAACGCTTTATAAAATATAGGCAGGTATAAAAATGCAAGGCAGAAAAGGATTACAAACACTGAAAAAACAATGAATACGCGGCACAACCTCTTCTTCTCCTTCTGTCTTGCAACTACATCTGATACCCAGTCTTCCCTGTCATTAAGCTGTACTTCCGTTCCCAAATCAGCACTTCCACCATTTTTCTCAACAGAAATAAAAAATGCGTGCATCCTTTTAAGCCTCTTGTTCGGGTATTTGTCTTCAATTATCTTTAATGCCTTTTCCTCAACGCTTCCGCTTGTGACGGAATCCGTCACAAATGTGGGATTACTTATTAAGCCTGCGGCATCATGTATTGCACTCTTCATTTCCCCATCATGGAAAACTTCTTCTGCGTTCTGCAGTGCGGTTATGATTTTTCCTGATGCACGGAAATAATAAAGCATCTTTTCCATATATTTTGACGCATCGGAAAAACGTCTCTGTTCATACAGTGCCTTGTATGAATTTCTTATAAGAAACGGTGTAATCAGAACACCAAAAACCGCTATTATAACATATCCCGCCGCATGCAGCTTAAAAAGAAATGCTGTAAGAATGCTTCCTGCAATAACGGAAAGATATGTTATAATCAGGTTTTTAAGCGAATACACATAGCCGTACTGTTCTATCTCACCTATAAGATTTTTATGATTGAGATAGAAAAACCGGTTTTTCTTTTTATTCATTTATCTTTTCTCCCTTCTGTCAAGATGGAACGGATTGGTGATATTAACAGACTTCATTTTTTCAATGATACTGTCAGGTATCTTATCAGTTACTGCACTGCCTTTTATTAAGTAATCGTGGCATACGTTGTAGCCGCAGCTTCTTTCAAAAAAGCCTATCTCATCAATGAACCTTTCTGCCGTTCCATCCGGCATTTTTCTTTTTCTTATAACCACCCCGACATCAAGGTTTTCAAATATGTTGTTTTCAAACTGCATAAGGTTGGCATCCTTAGGCATTAGATTTAATATCCTGTCGGGAATGCTTCTGTAATTTCCTGCATGTATTGTACTTATTCCCGGAACGCCTGTCGTCCACAACGACACAAGGTCGCTTACCTCGCTCCCCCTTACTTCCGTAAAAAGAATTCTTCCGGGGTTTAATCTCATGCACAGTTTTATTGCCTGTGTGTAGTCAAAAACGTCATTTGTCTTTAATGCCATGCATGCTGCATCAGGCTTGAGCTTTTTATAAAACCATTCCGCCGAATCCTCGATTGTCACGACAACTTCATTATCCGGAATGTAAAGGCTTAAATATTTGCCAAATTCTGATTTTCCGGCTTCCGGAACTCCTGCAATCATTACGTTGCACCCGGATTTTATGCAGTTTATTAAAAGATTCAGCGTCTGCATGTCAGCATATCCGCTTTTTACAAGCCCGTCATATGTAAAACGTGACTTTGCTGTCGTCTTTCTTATCATAAGGCTGTTGCCGTTTAGGGCAATCGAATCATGCACTGCTGTAACCCTTATATGAAGTTCTTCATTTTCTGTTTCAAGCACATTTTCTTCATAATTGAAACGCTTTCCTTTTGAATTCGCTATATGTGCTATAAGTGAATTTATGTATTCATAAGTAACCTCTTCATCATCAATACGGTAACACCTGTTTGAAGTATCCTTAATCCATAGCTCCGTTCCGTTATAGTCAATATTTGTGACTGCCTCATCATCAAGATATTTCTGCAGCGGCTTTAATCTTTCAGGTGTCAGTATTCCTGTCTGAAACTCTTCCAATTTCTCTCCTTTCCATGAATACAGGGGGCAGACACGCCCCCTGAGATTTCAATTCTAAATTTAAAACTAAATACTTGAGAGCTTTGTGAAAAGTCCCTGGATAAAAGTATCCGCTGCACCGCCTTCTTTTAAAAAGATAACGGCAAGTGCTATGATGGCAAGAAGTACGGCTGCACAAGCTGCAGCCTGTCCCAAATGCTCCATTAACCACTTCATTTTCTGTTTCCTCCTTTTTCAATTTTTTGTCAGACGTGATTCAGGGTACAAAAAAGCACGGGAACGCCTAAACGGCATTTCCGTGCTTTTCAAACTCTATCTTATTTGACGATTATATAATATCACACCTTTTCAGTGTCATCCAGTGTCATTTGGTGTCATTTAGTCTCAAAAGTGTCATTTAATATTATAGAAAAAAAGTTCAGACATTCTCAAAATTTGCAACAGGCTCAAAAAGACCACAAATGTAAAATCGTGGTCTTTTTTCTATTCCCTTCCTGTATGCAATTCTTAATGGTCCGCTTCTCGAACAACCCTCTTAGGATAATCAGTTATCCAAAAATTAAATGTATTATCATTTTGATGTTTTCTTCTTATTTTTTGTAACTCATTTGCTTCTTTTTCAACACAGGCAGGAACTTGATAATAATACGTTGAAGGTGCATGTCCAAAGCCCTCATCACTATCATACCATTTTGAATGTGACATTTTTATTTTTATTGTTACCCAACCAGGTGTTAATGAATCGTCAAATCTCATGTCTTCTTTTATATAATCCCATTCAATCATATATTTTGATTCTGGGTCTTTATTTATCATATCTTCATAAGCTTTTCTGACAATTTTAGCAAGTTCCATTGCTTTTTTTTCATCTTCACCTGTTTCTGATTTTAATTTTAGACGTTCTGTTAAAAGCCTTTCAGCTTCTCTGTTGACAAAATCATACTTACTCATATCTGTTTTAGATACTTTTCCATTATTCTTAAACACATTATATTCTCGCTTATATGTATAATAATCCTGTGTGTAATCATAATTTAAAGTAATCTCATTTGTTTCTCGATTCTCATAATATTCTACTATAATTTTTTCCCTAATCATATTGTCACACACCTTATATAAGTTCAATTTCTTTAATCTTAACCTTTGTATCCAAAGACTCATCCTCATTTATTTCCAATGGTTCAAATACATAATTAATCCATTCATCATCAGCTATTATGTAAGAATATGAAGCCAATCCATCTTCATCTAAATATTCTACAGGATTTGTTCCATTCCCATCCCAGACATCACCAAGTCTTACAATATCACCAATTTCTAAATCGGGGATTTCAACATTGAAACTGTCTGCTTTTTTATTTATTTCATATGCCTTTTCTACTGTCTTATTCATGATTTTTACCTCTTTCTTCTTAATTAATTATTTTATTTGTTGTTTATCTCTGTAATTCATAATCACCCTTTATGTTTTCGCTTTTGGGTGCTTTGTTATTATTTATCTTTTACTTGTGACTACCTGTAGTTGGGTTAAATCTAATCCATTTTTTACGTGGATGAGACATACAATCACAAGTTCCTGCGTATCCACCTAAACAGGTGAATTCATTGAAATATGCCTCATCGTCATTTATTTTGACGTACTCTGGTGTATCTCTATTCCATTTAATTTTTTCATATTCTACCTTTGTCATGTCTGTGGCATCATATTCATAGACACCTTTACATGTTGCAAATTTTACTTTTGACATTTGCAAGACCTCGCTTTCTTCTTATTAATTATTTTATTTGTTGATTTTTGCCGACAACTTCAGGTATCAACTCCCTTTATTTCTATATCATTATAGTAACATATATAAGTTGAATATGCAATATTCAATATAAACAATTATATAAGTTGTTTATATTGCTTTTATTGTGCATTATGCATAAGTTGAATATATACATTTGACTTTATATATAATCCTATGTTAATATCCTGTATATAATATGAATATATAAGGAGCTGATATAATGGCAACTACACCTGAATACACTAAAAAAGCTATAAATAAATATAATGCAAAATTTGACAGGATTGCTGTTAATCTTCCAAAAGGTACAAAGGAACGCATAAAAAATTTAACCGGCGAAAGCTGCAACGCTTTTGTATCTGCATTAGTTCTTAAAGAGCTTGAACGCCTTGAATCATCCTCTGTTTCCGAAAAAAAATAAACCAAACCCATCATTTCTCACAACCTGCACAGCCGGATGAAACATCTAATCATCCGGCTTTATTTTTATTTGATTCTTTTTTTGTAGTAGGTCTTTAATCTTTTCATCATTGCAACATCAAGTTCCGGCTTTGCAAGCCTTTTTATCTCTTCATAAGGCATGTTTTCATCAAGGCAGTCTATAAGAAAATTTTTCTGCTCATCTGAAAAATCCTTATTCATAAGAATTTCATTCATGAATGTCTCATAAATGTATGCAGCATTATCATTTTTAGGCTTTTTCTTTTTAAACCCGGCAAACAGTCCGGTATGTTCAGGCTCTTCCGGCTGCTCTTCTGGCACACGCTGTTTTATGTTGCTTTGCTGTGCCTTTTTCTTAATATCTTCAATAGTGTTTTTAAGCTGTTCATTTTCTTTTATAATAGCTTCAAGTTTTCTTTCTGCCTCATCTGCCTTTTCAGCCATAAGGTTATATGCTTTATCTTTTGCAATAAGCGTTTCGCCGTACTGCTTTTTAAGCTCTTCCTGTGCAGTCTTTTCACGCTCGAACGACTGTTTTATCTCACGCTGGAACATATCACGTATTTCTTTGTTTGCAGAAGTGACTTTTACTGCAAGGTCGTTAGCCTCATTTATCTTTTTATTAAGGTTATCAAAAGGCGTATACATGTCTGCAAGTTTTTTATTAATGCTGTTTTCATAATCCTTGTCAGCTCCTGAAAAAATCTCCCTGACAGATGCGGCGTCCCTGATAGATGAAACCGCCATTAAAAATAAACGTGCTGAAATGTCATCCTTTACCGATGATTCTATCAGTTCTTCAAGCCCGCCTCCCGGCATGCACAGATTTGTCACAAATTTTACATGTTCTTTCAATTCTTCAATATTTTCCATAACTGCCTACACTCCTTTTTTAATGTCATAACTCACGTCTATGCTGTTAAGCGGTTCTGCCTCTGTGACGGATTCCGTCACATCTGCCCCCTTTATGATGCCTTTTAATATTCTTTTTTCTTCATAAAGAACAGCCAGCTCTTTTTCTGCCTCTTCATCCGTAACTGCAGACATTGCTTCAGCTGCAATGCCCGGATTTTCATTTTCAATTTTTTCAAGCTCATCAGACAGCTTTTCATATTCTTCATCAGGCATTGCAGCTGAAGCATTAACCAGACTGTTATATATATTTCTGTACCTTTCTGCCATCTCGGCTTCCTGCGGTGCATTAAAAAGACGCTTATATTTATTATCATCTTCATTTTCTTTAAGCTTCCTGATTTGTGCCCTGACAGCATCCAGCCGTTTCTGTGCCTGCGGTGCATCACGTATATTGTTATCAAGAATGTAATTGCACTCATCACGCAGGCTGTCTATACGCAGAAGGTCTTTTCTTACACGAATCTGGTCTTTTAACTGCATGTCAAAAAAATGATACTGTGATGCCTGGCTGTAACGCATTACTGCACATACCTGGAATCTGCTTTTATGCTCTGTGATTTCATGAAGGCTTTTATCGACATATGCTGTATTTCGTGGCATATGCACCTTATATCTGCTTTTTATTCTTTTCTTTATGTCTTCATATGTGTAACCTTCACCGAGATTGTAGTCACGCCTTGCTTTCCCTGAAGTCTTTCCGTCCACTTCTTTCATCGCAGGGTGGTGGTACGATACATACTTTCCATATTTTTCCGAATTACCTATACGTACTTCATAACCCATACGTTTCATTTCAGAAAAATACTCCTCTAATGTTTCTGAATTTGATACCGCCATGTCAATATCAAGCCTTATTATCTTTTTCCATGTAAACTTACCGCTTTTTTCTGCGGCATGTTCTGCATAAGATTTTCCTTTCTTTCTGCCTTTGTCATATTCCAGCTTTGAAAGCCCGTGTTTTAATGCAAGTGAATCTGTCAGCGGCTGTATGTATTTCTCCCAGTCGCCGTCAACATATCTGTATTTGCTCCCGTCAAGTCTGCCGACTGAATTGAAAACTATGTGGCAGTGCATGTGTTTGTGGTCGTTGTGCACTGCCATTACATATTCATACCTGTCGCCGAAATAATTTTCGCAGAATTCCTTTCCTATGCTGAAACATGTTTTCTCATCTGTTTCGCCCGGCGGAAATGATATTACAAAATGATAACCCTGCCGTCCCCATTTTTTCTGAAAGACATTTTTTGTTTCCATCATCGTATTGTAAATTTCATCAGATGTAATTCCGCAGTTCCCCGTAACCCATAATCCGTTTTCAGTTTTTTCAGGATTCATTATGTATGTAATCGTATTTTTTAAATGTGCCGCTGGATTTCCTTTTTTCGCTTCTTTCAGATTTTTTAAAATTGTTGTTGCCAACCGTTAATCACCTCTTTCATTTCTGCAACTTTTTTATCAGCTGCATCTACTGCGGCTGTAAGATTTTTCACGGCATCTGCATCATTGATGCTTCGGCTGTATGCAAGTGCCTGGTGAAGTTCCGTTTTTATTTTTCTTAATTCATTAATCATGTTTTTATAGCTGCTCTCTGAATTTTCATACAGAAGCTGGCTACGCATGAAATCACATATCAGAAGACCTTCATTCCCGGTGCGTGCATTTTCATAAAGCTCTGCAAGATGTTCGTATTCTGGTTCTGTAAGTCTTATCGCTATTAATTTTTTTCTGAAACCTTCAGGGCTTTTTTTCCTTTTCATCTTTCACGCCTCCAAAATCATGAATGTGACTTCCTGTACTGTAAAAAGCTGTTTATCAAATCGTCAGTCACTTCACTGCCGATTGATTTTTCAATCGCCGAAATGATACGCTCATTCTTTTTGTTACGCTCCGCAATTTCAAGCTGCTGTTTTTTCTTTTTAAGAGCTGCAATCTCTTTTTTCTTTTTTGTAATTTTTTCATTCAGTGAATCAAGCTCCGCTTCACACTTTTCAATTTTTAAATTAATATCTCCAGCTGTCATATTTTTTCAGTCCTTTCTTTTCACGCTCACTGTTTATCATGTCCTGCTTTTCATACAGGCTTTTTCTTTCATCAGCCTGTAAAAACTGCAGCCCCGCTTTGAACCATTCCGGTTCACGGTGATAAAAAATTTCAGTAACTTTCTTTTCACACTCTGCCATGAAGTCAATAAGGCTTCCGTGGTATTCGTGCCACGTCTCAAGCATTTCAGCTGATGTTACCATGATTTTGTTTTCCTTTACGCTGAAAGCCGCAAGCCTGTTTACTCCCCAGTTGATTAATACACCTGTCTGGTTTTGTGCATCAATCTTCCAGCGTATTCCGGCCCAGACCTCATCATTTATCTGTATAAGTGACGGAATCATCTTCATGATTTTTTCATCAGCCATTTTTATCTGTGCCGGTTCTACAGAAGATGTGTAAATGTCAAATTGCTGTCGGGGACACTCCATGTTTTTATTTTTTGAATCCCTGTTTTTTAAAATCTCTTCTGAAATTTCACTGATTTCATTTTCAATTTTCAAAAACATTTCTTCAATTTTTTCATAACCGGATGTTCTGTTTTCCTCATAAGCATTTTCATTTTTCAAATCATCATTTTCACAAAATGCATCTTCTTTTTCATAACTCTGCTTTTCAGAAATGCGTTTTATTTTTTCCGGAAAATCATCACCGCTTTCATCATTTCCGTCTTCATCATCAATACATTTCATTGCAATTTTTAATAGGGCATCTGCCGTTTTTCCGAAACTCATTTCCGACGGCTTGACTGAATTTATTTCTTCATAAATTTCATCAGATATTCGTATTGATACCGACATTTTTTCATTCCTCCTTTTTAAAAACCGGTTCTAAAAAAACTGCCACACTTTTAAGAAAAATGTGTGGCAAAAGTGCATCACCCCCTGATGCAGTGCCACAGCTGCCACACCCCGGTGCATCAGGTGTGGCACCAGCATTTATGCGGCTGTGGCAGTTTTTCCACAAAAGTGCCACACTTTCAGGGCTTTTCCGCACTGCCATGTTTTTTCTTTTTGCAAGATACGCATTTTGTTATACAAAAACACCACTCATAAAGTGGTTTGCGGACTTGTTAGGGAGATTCCCTAAGACCCTTTTACACACACAGAACACTTCAGTATTCATTTTTAACAGTCTGCCTTTACAATCTGCCATCTGTTTTTTTTCTCCTCTTAAATTCAAAAATACGAAGCCGGAAAGTTATTTTTTCCGGCTCCGTATTCGTAAATGTGATATATATTTTTTAAGTGCTTTAAACTGTTTTTGTTTTATGCCATATAATTTTTCATATAGCTTTCAAGTGCTTTTGTGAACGGAATCTGTGAATGGTCTGTTACGTATCTGTAAAACTCATCTATAAGACCATTTGATGTAATCATGCGTTCAAGACAGATTTCCTTATTGTTCTGTACCTCGCTGTTAAGATATTTCACTATTGCCTTTTTGCTTTCAATCTCTCCCGATTTTGCAAAAAGATTTTCTTTTGTTGTTTTTACCATGTCAAGAAAAAAGAACTCATATTCTGTATCAATTTTCTCTAAAACTTTTTCTTCCATTTTAATTTTTTCTCCTTTAATTTTTACTCTCTGTTTATGACTCTTCCCGCACACAGGAAGTTTTCTGCATGCCATGAATCGTTAATGTCATATACTCCTACCGGGTCTCCTGCCTCAAAAGTCTTTCCGTCTCCTATGTAAATTGCAACATGTCCTATGCTTCCGCCCGAAGTCTCATTCTGGTAAAACAGCAAATCTCCCGGCTGTATTTCATCAAATGAAATTTCCTGTGACGCTGCAAACTGTTCTTTTTCAAGACGCGGCAAATCAATTCCCGCCTGTCTGTAAACGTACTGAACAAGTCCTGAACAGTCAAAGCCTCCATAGTCAGGTGAACATCCGCCAGATACATAATCCCAGCCGTAATATTTATAAGCCTCATCTATAACTTTCTGTACTGTTTCATCTTCATAACTGTATATGTATGTGCTTACGAGCTCCGCATAAAACATATTTCCGTATGCGTATCTGAAGCCGCCGTTATAATTAATGGCAATGTCATTTGCATAATCCGCTTTAATTCCGTTTGATTTTTCCTGTGCAAAACTTTCCGAAAGTTCAAGCGAATATGTGCCGCCGTATGAAGCAGCATAATCAATAAATCCGCTTCCGAAATTGTATGACTGCACGGCACATTTTATATCACAGTTATTCTCCTGTGCTTTTCTTACACATTCTGCGAAATAACTTACGCCCTGTTTTATTGAATCCTGCGGGTTTGTAAAACCTCCCGGTTCAAGTCCTGCGGATTCTGCTGACTGCATCGGGTCGTCTCCTTCCCCATGCGATTCTGTTTCCATGATTGCAAGAAGATAATTTACATATTTTTCAATTCCTTCTGCTTCGGCCGCAGCCCTTAAATCATCTGCGTATGCTATTGTTGCCTGCGAAAGCATCTGCATTTTTATCCCGCCTGAAGTTTCCGCTTCCTTTTCAGGAGTAAAAAATGCCGCAACCGAGGAAATGATTGAAACAATAAGCGTTGATACAATTATCACAACAGCTATTATTATGAGAAGTGGAATAATCACAACCCCGATTTCTGCCATTAAAAAACCTACAAGTGCCATTACCGCAGCTGTTACTTTCTGAATCATTCCCATCTGAGATGAGGATGGTTTTGAATCAGTCTGTTCCTGCATCTGCTGTGGATTTTCACTGTTTTCCTGTGCGGCTTCCTTAATAATTTCCGCATATTTTTTTACTGCATTCACAGCTTCTTTTGCAGCTTCTGACGTGCCGCCGCTTCCTGCG
>ERZ779705.621-NODE-621-length-30935-cov-2.339929_pt1 | contig 30935 bp, 22 predicted proteins | sample MGYA00511385_ERZ779705 | MGnify/ENA primary metagenome ERZ779705 (study PRJEB29588, sample SAMEA2145301) | human gut metagenome | biome: human gut; feature: human-associated habitat; material: faeces | place: Denmark | collected 2008/2010 ... | reverse complement strand
CTTTCCGTTGAATTTTATGCTTGTACTAAGCAGGTATGTTGAATCTTTTCCGACAGTGTTTACTGCCTTGATACCTTTTTTTACCTTATACTTTGAACCGTAAGCCACTGTTTTTGACTTTGCGCCCTTTATAGAAGGCTTCTTGCTGTTCCAAGGATTTCCGCTGCTCCAAACATCTGATGGGTCCCACCCTGTACTTCCGCTTATTTTTACAGCCTTAGGTTTTCCAAGAGGTCCCGGATTTGATGAATTATATATAATAACACTGCTGCCTGACGGAACATTTTCATAAATCCACTTTGCATCTGCTACCATAAGTCTCACACATCCGTGTGAAGCCGTTGTTCCGAGCTTGTTGTACTCTTTTACTGCCAAAGAAGATGGTGTTCGTCTGTAATACCAAACTGAATGGAACAAAAAGCCTCTTGTAATTCTTGTACAATACTGTCCGTAACATGGTCCGTTTAATGTGTGCCAGCGCATCTTCTCTCCGAGCGGAAATGTTCCTATAGGAGTGGCATTTCCGGCTGAACAAACCATTGCCCTGACAGGTTTGAGTTTTCCGGAAGATTTTTTTTCGTAAATCGTCACACAATTCATCTGTTTATTAATCTTAATGACATATTTTTTTGATGCTGCATCAGCATTTGTACTTTCCTGAAAAGAAAAGCCAATGTTGAAAGCAAGTATTAATGTAAGTAAAAAACTAAAGACTCTTTTTTTCTTCATTACTTATTCCTCATTTCTTTCTTAAATATATTCTGTCTTTTTAAAGACACTTTTTCATTATATCAAAAAAAATATACATATACCAGTGTGTCATTGACATTTCGTAAAATAACTTGTATAAATTTCCATCTGCTGCGTTGTCATCAAAGCAGACGCAACGAAAATAATTCGTAAAAAATGTACTTTATTTTTGAAATGAACTGTGCTAGAATGTAAAATCGTTACAAAAAATTATATATGATACAAGGTGCAAAAGAACTTTTAAAACAAACATCATTATATATGAAGAGAGGAGATAAAATGAGTAGATTAAAATTAGGCGGTTCAAAAGACCTCACAACCGGTAATCCAATGAAACTTATACTTAATTTCGGCGTTCCTCTTCTGTTTGGAATGCTGTTTCAGCAGTTTTATAATATGGTCGATTCTATAATAGTAGGTAAACAGCTCGGTGTTGATGCTCTTGCAGCTGTCGGCTCGACAGTTTCAATAAATTTTATGGTACTTGGATTCTGTATAGGAATATGTAACGGTTTTGCCATTCCTATAGCTCAGGCTTTTGGTGCAAAAGATACCAATCGTCTGAAAAGTTATATTGCTAACTGCGTATGGTGTTCACTTTTGTTTGCAGTAGTTCTTACTATTATAATAGGTATTCTGACAAAAGATATTCTCACTGTCATGAGAACTCCGTCAAATATCTTTGATGATGCTTATATATATATATTTATTATTTTTATGGGTATTCCTGCTACCATACTCTACAATATGGTGTCAGGTATTCTCCGTTCACTCGGTGACAGTTTTACACCTGTAGTTTTTTTGATTTTTTCTTCTATATTAAATATTGTTCTAGACCTCATTCTTGTAAAGAGAATTGGGGTAAGCGGTGCAGCCGTTGCCACAGTCAGTGCACAGGCTGTTTCAGGAATAATATGCCTTTTCTATACAGTCAGGAAATACAAACATCTTGACTTTAGTAAAAACGACTGGAAGATTTCACCAAAACATATACTTCAGCTCTGCAAAATGGGTATTCCTATGGGGCTTCAATATTCAATAACTGCAATTGGAAGTGTTATATTACAGACTGCCGTAAACAACATGGGTTCAACTATAGTTGCCGCAGTTACGGCAGGAAGCAGAGTCAGTATGTTCGTATGCTGTCCTTATGATGCAATGGGTTCAACCATGGCTACATACGGAGGACAGAATAAAGGTGCTGCTAAGTACGATCGCATTGACGAGGGACTTAAAGCCTGCATAAAACTTGGTGTTATCTACTCGCTTACGATACTTGTTTTTATGATTTTCTTCAGCAGGTATCTTGCTCTGCTCTTTGTAAGCAGTAAAGAAACTGCTCTTATAAATAAAATTTCAATGTTCCTGATAGGAAATGCTATATTTTATGTGCCGCTTGCCCTTGTAAATATAGTTCGTTTTATGATTCAGGGAATTGGTTTTCCGGGATTTGCAATACTCGCAGGAGTTTGTGAAATGATAGCACGTTCCATCGCAGGTTTTGTACTTGTACCGATATTCGGATATATCTTTGTTGTACTTGCAAGTCCCCTTGCCTGGATTTGTGCAGATATGTTTCTGCTTCCTGCCTACAGATATGTAATGAAAAAAAGCCGGGGGAATGTATAAACAATCCCCCGGGAAAATTTTAATATTGTCTTGTCCACACTAAAAATTATATCCCACCAGCATTTGCACTTACATTTTTTCTGCTTTCAGTAATTTGTACAAGCCAGCCAAATAATTTTGTGCATAATATTGTATATGCCGATCCCAATACATTTGCTCCTATCCTAAGCATTACTGCCATCGGCATTCCAAAAATACCTGATGCAATAGACAATGCACCAAATGTATTAAAGACAGTCTGCCATGCATATCCTGCTGAATAGCCAACACCTATTCCTCCTATCATTCCGATATACGGATACATCGATTTGGGGAGAACAAAATAAAGTCCCATAAATATCAAACATCCTACAATATTAAAGATTCCTCTGTCAGGAGCTCTCTTTATGCCATCATTCGGGAATGGAAGGCATACCGACATGCATGCGATTCCTGCCCACATAGCTCTCGGAAGTCCTAGAAGTGACATAACAAGCATCGCACTTGATACAATCACAGAAAGTCTTACATACCATCTGCTTCTCGCTGAGTGAATATTAAATTCTTTGAATAAATCAATAAATTTTCTTTGATATGGACGTTTTCTCTGATTTTTATAAAAGATAAACATACATAAAACCATTCCAAAAAATAAACCTGCTACACGAAGTGCGTATGTACGGCCGGTCACATCATATCCCTGCAGCAAAAGATAACCCAATACAAATGTAGAGTGGTTATACATTATAACATTGTGACATCCTAAAATCATTAGCAATAATATGCAGATTACATTTACCACAAATGCCGGTATCGGTGCAAGTGTGTTTGTAAATCTAGGTCCCACCATAAGAATCAAAAATATGCCTGCTATTGAAATAAGACCATGTGTCGTTTTTATTCCGAAATCTGCCTGTCTCAACACAAGCACTGCGAGAAGTACCGTTACTCCTACCACACTATTATCGCTTCCTGTGATTTTTGTGAACAAAGTTACAACTGCAACACAAAATACCATAACAAGATATACCTTAAAATTGTAAATCAATATGTGTCTCAGCTTTTCTTTTTTGTCCCTTGTTGATTTTATAAGCTGTTTTGAACCAACTGAACTTAACTGTAATTCCTGATAAAATGTCATAATAGCCTCCATTTCTGCAATTTCTCTTTGCATGTTAAGTTTATTTCTGTTTTGCATTCGGATAAATTTTCTTCATTTTTGCATCATCATAATGTTTATCCATCCATTTCTGCCACGATTTTAAATTTTTATCTAAGACCGTCACATTGCTGCTCTCTGTCTGTTCTGACTGCATCACTTTGTTTTCCTTACTTCTCTCATCATATCTTACAAGTGCCATGCACGACACAAATATATTGCAAACCATAAACACAAGCAGACACCATGTAACTGCCTTTCCAAACTTGACCGGTATCTTTTCTATAACCATTTCAATTTTCGGAAAAAACTTTTTAAACCATATCACGGCTGCTATCCCCCAGAAAAAACAATATAACAGATTTATTCTGCCGCCAAGATTAAACGGAATCCCACTGTAATCCCAAAAAACTTTTCCGAATACAATCTCCGTAAAAACACTGCACAGATATTCATAAGCACCGCCAAGAAGTGTCCCTGTCAAAAATAAAAAACTCTCACTTCTGTCTTTATATTTATATAGAAACAATGTAACCAATGCAAGTGCAAGTCCCCAGACAATACTGAACGGTCCCCACACTACACTGCTCCTGCTCATCCATATTCCCGCCGTAACTCTGCAAAATATCGTCTCCGTAATATCTCCCAAAAATGCTCCTACTATAAATAACAATACAATTTTATAGAAACAGCATCCACTGGCAAATACACCGTCATCACCTTTTTTTACTTCCTCGGTCTTTACGGCTTTCGGATATGCTTTTCTTATTCTTCGTTCTATTAAACTATTTATCTTTCTTTGCAGACCTATACTTACTCTGTCTATCCCCGCATCCGCTGCTGCCCACCTCTCGGGATTTCTGCTCTTTCCGCTCAAAAGCATAACCGACGCAAAAACATCGATAAACATTACCACTACTAAAGCTAACAGCAATACCTTCATAAGAATATACGGTAATATTTTTAACAGAAAAATTATAAGTCTGTTTCCAAAACGAACTGCTATATAACCAAGCAATCCCCAGAAAACTGATGCTGAGACACATATGTACCCGTCAAGATTTCTCTTTCGCTTCGAATAATCCCACCATCTTTCATGAAATACCTTTTCTATCAGATGACCGCTTATCCACTCTGCTACAGTCGCATAAACCGCTGCGAACAAAAACAGCCATATACCACTCAGTTCCTGCAAACCTACAGACATAAGCACCACGGTAATTCCATATATGACACAAAACGGTCCATTCACAAGTCCTCTGTTTGCAAACTTACGCTGTTTTAAAGTTGTTGCCGCTGTTTCTAATACCCATCCCAGAAATGAGTAAACAAAGAAAATCCACAACAATTCATACCCCGTAAAATATTTCATTACTTTTCCTCCATTTAATTCACTATGTAAGCAGCAAGAAACTATATACCAAATTTCAAAAAATGTCAAATCAAATTGTAAAAATATTCATTATGAATGCAGGAGATGAAAGGCTGAACTGTTATTTATGCATTTTAACGCAAAAATTGATATAAACTTTCCGTCTGTCGAAAAGTCTATACCAATCTCTACTTTAAATAATATTGTGGACAAAGAGTTCTTGGCTCTTCGCTTTAAAAACTTCCGCCGCCACCTCCATGTGTACTTCCACTGCTGCTTGTATGCGTCGTGCTTCCTCCCGAAGAAGCCCCGTCATCTTTTGGCTTTGCTGTTTTTGTTACACTTGAATACATAAAAATGTCTTTTTCACTTGTAAGTCTAAACGAATCTTTTTTTATGTACTCTGTCGCCGTTTTCTTAGGTTTAGCCGTATTCATCCTGAATCTCATTATTGCAACACTGATACCTGCTATGACAAGCGCTATAACAAAAGCTATAATTTCCAATATAACATAATCTGCTTTTTCCATATAAGGATTGTCAGTATCATACGGCTTACCGTCTTTGTAGGCATGCACAAAGTCGATAGACATATCCAAAAATTTATCAGATGCATCAAAATACTCTCCATCGGATAAATATGGTTTAATCTCATCTTTTATGCACTCTATGCCATAATCTGTAAAAGCTTTAATTGCCGCACCTGTTGTAGAAATGTGATATTTTCTGTCACCCTTACTTACAATAAAAAGCACACCGCTCTTTTCACTGTCTATTCCGTAGCCGTTATAATCATAATAGTCATCCGCATAATCCTGTGCACTTTTTCCATCCAATGATTTAACTGTTAAAATAACAACATCAAACTTTTCTTTCTGAATCTCTTTTATTTTTTCACTTAGTTTTTTCTCATCAGATGCACTTATAAGACCTGCCTCATCTATCACATAGCTTTTCTCAGCTGCACTGCTTATTGAAAAATCAACTAAAAATACCATAATGCAGACAGACACAACAAGAAACATAAACTTCTTCAATGAAGATAATTTTAAGTTTAAATTTCTCTTCAACGCTGTGCTAATAACGCTCTCTCTAAATTTATTTTCCATGCTTTATCCCCTCCTATATCCAGACAAATATCTGTAACACGGCAAATACAGCCGCTGTTATTCCAAAAAGATACTTAAAGGCTTTGCTCTTATCTATAGGAAGTTCTCCGACAATTTTTCCTGTCTGGCCATTCATGGCAAATGTGTATATCTTATCTTTGTATTTCTTGCTGAGCAGCCATACCGGTAACATGGTATATTCTGCTTTTCCGTTTTTTACATTTATCCTGCTGCTTTCAGCGAAAACCGACTCATATCCATGAACGGTATCACGAAACCTGTCTTCTGTACTCCTTTTCACGCGTTCATTCGCTCTTGGTGCACTCGCATCAAGAGAAACATCATATTTATCGGCATAATAACCTGAAAGATATTTTTCTGAAAACTCCACAAGCTGTTTATAATTAAACGGCTCTATCGAATCCATATATGCATCATCCATCTTACTTGAAGCATCGACAGGTATTTTTTCAAACGACAGTTTTCCCTTTCTTTTTAACATATAATGGTCAGTTTTCGTATAATCATAATTTGAATCACTCCAAAAATGTGTCCTGTTCGCTTTATATGTAATATCTGCATCGGCATCACAGTCAAAAAGCCAAAATGGGACATACACCCCCTTTATGCTGTCAATATGCTTTTTATTAGAAAATTCTTTTGGCAGTAAACGCTTTCCCTTATAAAATTCTTTTAATCTTTCTTTAGCGGTTTTCTTATCCATTTTAAATGGAATAATATATTTTGGTCTGTTTACTCCTGAAATATTTTCGGTAAGAATTGTCGGACTGCCACAATATACACACTCTGTAGCAACTGAATTTTCGTCACCGATAATCTCTCCGCCACATGACTGGCATATATGAACCTTCATGCCATTCAGTTGAATTTCTTCCTGCTCCTGTTCTTCCTCATTCCACGCTGCATTTACTTCCTGAACTTTTTTATTTTCTTCCTCAAGAATTTCTTTTAACTGCGCTTCTGTGAAAGTATTGTCGCAATACTCGCAAACAAGCTCCTGTTCTTTGCTTCCCCACACAAGAGCAGCACCGCAGCAAGGGCATTTATAAGCTATTGTATCATCCATAATTAACCTCATTTCTGAATATCATTGTCATCAAAAGGATCTCCGCACTCAGGACAAAATTTCGGCGGATTTTTAGGATCCTCAGGCTCCCATCCACATTTATCACATTTGTAAAGAGGTGCTTCTGCCGGTTTCTTTGCACCACATTCCATGCAGAATTTTCCTTTGTTTACCGTGCCACAGCTGCAAACCCAGCCCTGTACAGGCTGAGGCTTAGGTTTACCACACTCAACACAGAATTTTCCTGTATTTGATATTCCACATTCACATACCCAGCCATCTGAAACTTCATTTGAAACTGCCGCATTATTATGCCCCAGCTGCCCTGCCTGTGCTACAGACCTCTGTTCCTGTGCTGCCAGCTGCTGTGCCTCATTTTGCTGCTGCATTCTCTGCTGCTGTCCCATCGCAAAAAGGCTCTGTGCATCTGTTCCCATTGAATTTTGAACCATTCCCATTCCCATAAATCCTGCCATCGCTCCGTTAGGATTAGAAGCCGCCGCTTTCATGGCTTCGCCCTGCGCACCTACAAGCGTTGCCGCCGCCATATTCGGATTTTGTAAAACAGCTGTCTTTTGAAGCTGCTTAATCATTTCCTCATCCTCTTTTGATGCGGTAACAGAATTTATACCAAAAGAAGCTATCTCAATACCTCTAAGTTCTGCCCATTTCTTTGAAAGGACAGCATTCAATGCATCTGCTATTTCCATTGTATGGCCCGGGAGTGCACTGTAACGTATACCCATATCTGATATTTTTGCGAATGCCGGCTGAAGTGCCGTGAGAAGCTCTGTTTTAAGCATACTGTCAATTTCGCTTCTCTCATATTCTTCCTCAACATTGCCACATACATTTGTATAGAACAATATAGGATTTACTATCTTATATGAATACTCACCATTGCATCTGATGGAAATATCCACATCAAGACCTATATTATTGTCTACAACCCTGAAAGGCACCGGATTAGGTGTTCCGTATTTATTTCCAATTATTTCTTTAGTATTAAAATAATATATCCGCTGGTCTTTTGCCGTATCACCGCCAAATGTAAAACGCTTTCCTATTGTGGCAAAAACCTCTTTTATTGATTTGCTGAGTTTTCCCTCAAATATAGACGGTTCTGTAGAAGTATCATACACAAACTCTCCGGGTTCCGAGCAAAGCTCAACTACCTTGCCCTGCTCAACGATTATCATGCATTGACCTTCATTTACTGCGACAACTGAACCATTTGTAATAATATTATCGCTTCCTTTTGTGTTGCTGCTTCTTCCTGAAACTCTTTTTTGTCCCTTGCACACAAGTACATCTGCATCCATAGCTTCACAATAAAAATATTCTTTCCACTGGTCTGCCAAAGTTCCCCCGACAGCCCCCCCCATTGCTCTGATAAGTCCCATAATTTTCTCCTTTCATCTTTCATAAAATTCTTTTTATTTATTAAGTTTATGATGCACCGGTCAAATTACCTTTTGACCCTCATCATCACTCATCTTTCCTGCTGCGCAATTTCATAACAAGTTCGTAAACCTCAGGTCTGCGCTCTTTCAAATGTTCATCAAGAATATGACGTCTCTCTTTAAATCGCTTGGCAAGTTCCGGATGCTGCGATGCAATTCTCTCATAAACTTCTGTTCTATGTTCTTCAAGTTTCGCTGCAAGCGTCTGCTCATCTTTACCCGATATATTTACAATCTCTTTCAAATGCTCTTCAAGATGTTCAAGCCATTCATCCTGGTCAAGCTCCTCCATATGTGTCCACAAACCATGTAATAATTTCTCTACATCTCCGTTTTTATTCTTAAGCTGTTTTATCTGATTTGCTATCTGCTTCTCGATTTCCTCCTCCGCATGCCTGCCAAATGCCCATACAAATTCCTGTACACGGTTATCCGCCCTCTTTTTAGAAACGCTTATCTCGTCGTTATCTATTCCACCCTCCAACGGATACGGGCGGTTTATCTCCATATCTTTTAATGCAATATGTATTGTTCTTCTCGCACATCCTGCTTCTACAAGATAACCTATGCCAAGTTTTCTCATTTGTTCATTCAAATCTGCAATATGCTCAGTTATATAAAATTTTATTTCCTTTTCTTTCAAATTCTTATATAATATTGCAAGTCTGTCTGCCGCCGTTATATCAATACTTCCGATAGCACTGGCATCAATAATAACCGCCTTTGTGTCATCTTTTATGTTGTCCTCTATATCTCTCTGTAATATCTGCACATTGGCAAAGAAAAGATTGCTGCTGAACCGATAAATAATCACACCCTCTATAGCATGTATCTGACTGCTTTCCTGCAAATCACGAAAATGTCTGTGTCCCGGCTGTATTCCCAAAAAACATCTTGCTGGTTTGGAAGTACGGATTATCATTTCAGAGAAAGACAATATTATTCCGATAAGAACTCCGTTTATCGTTCCCAGAAAAAGTACACCCATAAATGCACCGACAAAAATCATGCATTCTGTCCTGCTCACTTTCCACAAACGGAATGCCAATTCAAATTCTGTTGCTCCCGCCAGTGCAGAGATAACAATGGCTGTAAGTATCGGAACCGGAAGATAACCAATAAAACCTGTTCCGAATAGCAGCAAAAGCATCATTGAAATTCCTGCCACAATTCCCATAAGCTGTGTCTTTCCCTGATACTGCTCACCCATTGCTGTTCTTGATACCGAACCGTTTATAGGACAGCATCCCGTAAATGCTGCTGCAAGATTTCCCATTGAAAATGCGAGTATTTCCTGATTGTCATTTATCCTATACCCGTTTTTCTGTGCAAAATTATTTTCTGCAAGAAGTGTTTCCGCAAGAATAACAACCGACACTGACAAACTGACGATAATTACATCTCTTAACGGCAATACGGAAAAATCCGGCAAAGTCCACTGTGGAAGTCCTGTATTTACTTTGTCAAGAGTCTTTATTCCATATTCTCTTATTGGCAAAAAATATGTCATAACCGCACCCACTCCCATAAGCACTACAGCCATAGGAAACTTTGGCACAATCTTCTTAGATACAGACAATATAATCAATGCCAGAACTCCAAGAATTACAGACGGTATATTTATATTATGCATAGTCTCTGCAATATGCTCTGCAAGTTCAAAAAACTCACCTGTCCCGGCAGAACCGCCAAGTAATTTTGGAAGCTGCATCAATATTATTGTAGTACATATCCCCGTAATGAAACCTCCCATAACAGGAGCTGATATGTAATTGACAAGCTTTCCCGCTTTCATGATATAAAAAGCCAAAAGCCACACCGCTACAAAAAAGGTAATCAGCGAAACTGCTTTTAATGCCTTATCTGAACCGCTTTCTATGCCAAATCCGATAAGTGCAGAACCGACAAGTGCTGCCGGAGCCGCATCTACACCAAATACAAACTGCGGTGATGTAGACAATAAAGCAAACATTATAATAGGAAATACCGAACCATACAGACCGTAAACAGCCGGCAGTCCCGCAATCTGTGCATACCCCATTGAAATAGGTATCGAAACCGCCATAATAATAATTCCGGTGATTACATCTTTTATAATGTTTTCTTTTTTATAACTACGCATAGTCCTTGCCAATTCCAGTTTCATATCATCATTCCATTTCTTTTTATAATTTTAAAAACTTATTCACTACAGCACTTCGCAATAGTCTCAATAACCATATCCATCTGAAGCGGTTTTGCCAAATGCTCATTCATTCCTGCCGCAAGACATTTTTTCCTGTCTTCCTTAAATGCATTGGCTGTCATTGCAATAATAGGAATTTCCTTTGCATCAGGACGTTTTAATGCCCTGATGTTTCTTGTAGCTTCAAGACCATCCATAACCGGCATCATTATATCCATCAGAATTGCATCAAATGTCCCCTTAGGTTTTTCTTCAAATAAATCAAGAGCCTGCTTTCCATCTTCTACTATAGTAACTTTTGCACCGGAATCAGTCAACAGCACTTCTGCTATTTCTGCATTTAAAGCATTATCCTCAGCCAATAAAAGGCTAAGACCGTCAACACTGTACCGTGATGTTTCTTCATCATCAACATTTTCTTCCGGCGACGCTATCCTAAAAGGAATTGTAAGAACAAATGTTGAACCGACACCCTCTTCGCTGCTGACTTCAATAGTTCCGTTCATCTGCTCTACCAGGCCTTTTACAATGGTCATGCCAAGTCCCGTTCCCTGATAATTGCTGCGGGCATCCGTCCTTTCCTGTGCAAACGGCTCAAACATTTGCTTCACAAAATCTCTGCTCATTCCCCTGCCGGTATCAGAAATAATCCAGCGGTAAGTACATATTCCGTCTTTTTCTCCCAACTCCTCTACAATCGTATTGATTTTTCCGCCCGGACGATTGTATTTTATACAATTTCCATAGATATTTAGAAAAATCTGTCTCAGATACAGCGGACTTCCATATATATACGGATAAGGAAACCGCATTTTATCTTTTTCACAGTCCCATTTAATTCCGGCTTCTACAGCTCTGTTAATAATAATAGTAACAATATCACGAGTAAGTTCCCCAAGGTCAATATATTCTTCGGTAATAGCAAGTTTTCCCTCTTCAAGCTTACTCATCTGTAAAACATCATTTATCAGTGATAACAGATGGTCAGCAGCCACTTTCATCTTTCTGTGATTTTCAATCACAAGCTCTTTGTCATCAAAATGCTGTTCATCTATTTTCAAAAGACCGAGAATTCCGTTAAGCGGTGTTCTTATGTCATGACTCATACGGTTCAAAAATTCAGCTTTTGTCCTATTTGCTGTGCGCATTTCATTAAATGCAGCCTGAAGCCTTTCATGCTCCTGTTCATTACGTTCATGCATCTGCGTTGTATCCTGCAATAAAACTATTGCATTGACAACAGGCATCTCACACAAATTGTCTGAATCATACACAACTGTTCTGGTCATCAAAACAGTTTTCTGAACCCAGCCAATACTTCCGTCATCTTCTCTCACACAAAACTCTACAGATAACTGTTTCTCACCTGCATTAAATCTCTTTAAAAGTTTCTCTGAATCGCCTGTAAGACAATAATTTCCTATTGTTTCTTTAGTGATTTTCTCCATATATTCACAGCAGTAATCACAATAAGAACATGGCAGCGGATAATCCATAAAAAGTTTGTTCTTTCTTCCGGCTTTTTCATTCACCTTGATATTGTTTTCCAAAATATCCTTGGTAAGATTTACCGTATATACCACATCTGCCATTCCAAGCATCGCATCCACATAACTGTCATTTTCTAAAATTGCCTGTTTGAGCTGCTCATAATAAAGTCTAACCTGTTCCTTCGCATCAGACTTATCTTCTAAACTCTGACGAATCGTTTCAAATGCCAGCAGAAAATGATGAATCATTCCGTCTTTGTCCCAGTCAACCGGAATAAGTGTCAGGCGGCTGTAACTTTTGTTTCTGTATGTATCATATTTTAACTCAAACACATCCTGCTCCGACTGCATTTTCCCGGTGATTTCAGAAAGTTGCAACTGCCTGTGAATATGACCCTTTTCCTCACCTTCAACCTGCTCCGTAACAATCTGTTCTACCGCACATGAATAATTTCCCTCATATGCTAAAAAGAAGTCACTGCCTGCTCTGATTATCCTGTATGTATCTGATTTTGCATCACAATAAATACAATCAGAAAAGTTTTTTCCGTGTTTGTTAAGCAATTTTAAAAGCAGAAAATCAAGATGTTTTTCAGCAGCCGCCTCCTCTCTTTTCACATGATTTTTATTGATATACATATTTTTGTCGGCAAGATTAAACAACTCACGCATAGTACTTCCCTGATAATCACATGCAAGTGCAGTTCCAACCGCATAGCTCATAGGCATATCATAATTTTGTTCGGACTCCTCTTTCATCCTCTCCTTCACTGCCAAAAGACATTCGTCTACAGCTTTTTTATCAAAACCATGTGTAATAACAATAAATTCGTCACCGCCGTCACGTCCGACAAACTGCTCTTTTGGCACAGCTTCCCTAAGACAGACCGCAAAACGATGGATATACTCATCCCCTGCTTCATGACCAAGACTGTTATTTATACGTCTTAGATTATTCAGATCAAAACTGCATATACACACATCATCATCTGCCGATTCAGGTGAATTTAACAATTCTTCGCATTTATTTTTATTTGGTATACCTGTCGCCGCATCAATATAAACTTTATGCTGGAGTGTCCGGTTCATCGCTGCGTACCTGACTGCTTTTACAAACTCATATCCTATCAATAACATCAGAACTACTATATCTGCCGTTATGTAAAGTTCCAATTTTGACAACAAAGTAGCTTTCTTTTGAGAATAGACCTCTGCCAGCCCTGTCGCTTCATCGCATATTCCGAAAAACTTTTCACTTTTTGATATTATCTCTGTATTCTGATACCCATTAGCGCGAACACTTGTAATTTCTTTCCGCAATAATACAAAATAATCTTGCAGCTCTTTCATTTTGTTTTGGAATTTATCGTCATTCAAGCGGACTAAATTAAGTTTTTTATCACCGTTTCTCAATCCACTGATAAATGATTCCACCTCGTCAAGCATCTCATCCTCAGGCTGCCCTGAAATTTCAAGTTTCACTATTCTCTGTGTCTTCCCCCTTACAAGTCCCGCATAATTCACCACTCTGGCAGTTCCCTGAATTCCGGATACAATAATCATCATATTTATAATAAAACATACCAATATCAACGTGAATACTCCTATGCCGACCTGTACAATATTTATCCCATTTTTCCTTTTATTCTTACATGTATAACCCATTTTTCCTCCTGGCTCTTGCTCTCCTCCTCATTTCCATTTTTATAACATCAAAAAGCTTTGACCGATTATAGTATAACATATAATAATCATCCAAAGTTGAATAACATCCTTAAATTTCTAAAATATCCTTTAGTTTTTAAATTATAAACTCTACTAAATTCCCTCATTATAAACTTTGTTTATATACGCCTGCGCTTCTTCCATTTCATGTTTTTTGCGAAATCTTTCGCGGTCCTCTAAAATAGCCAGCATTTCGTCAATAAGCATTTCCTCACTCAGATAATTTATTCGATAAAGATAACCAAGCATTCTTGTTGCCGTATAGTCCGTATTCATATACTTAAATGCTATTTCCTTACAAAGTTCCTCATGAAATCCCCTTTTTAATAATTCTTTATATAATGTATTGCTTTTTTCTGATGTCATTACTAAATCTCCTTTCCACATGATTTATTTATCCCCTGTTCCTTCTATTAACAATATATAAAGGAAGTGCTAAAAAAAGCATTGCCCCTACTGTCTTTCACAGTATAACAGGAACTATATCAGAAATAAACCGGTATAACTCCGGGAAAATGGAAAAAGCAACACTGATTCCATTGCATAACTTATGTTTCTAATATATAATTGCATTGATCTATATTACATTATTTAATTTTAAAATTTAGAAATGAGGTTTTGTTTTTATGATAAAATTGATTGCTACTGATATTGACGGCACCCTTGTTAAAGATGGCACTCTTATAATAGACCCTGAATATATGACTGTAATAAGTCAACTTATCGATAAGGGAATTATTTTTACTGTATGTTCAGGCAGACAGTTTTCCAGCGAGCAAAAACTTTTTGCTCCTATCAAAGACAAGTTAATGTATATCACTGACGGTGGTACTGTTGTGCGTACACCGGACAAGATTTTAAAAACTTACCCCATGTCGGCTGCTCTTTGGAAAGATATGTGCCGCATGGTAAGAGACGAACTTCCCGCATGTGACTATTTTGCCGCAACTCCTGACCTTTGCTATGCTGAAGACGGTGCAAGCCCGATTTTTCACAGACTAAGAGATTCTTATGGTTTTGAAATGCGTGAAGTTGACGACCTTACAAAACTTGAAAACGATGACATTATAAAGTTCACTGTCTACCATCCTACCGCATGTGAAGAACTTTGCTCCCCTCACTTCATTCCGTCATGGAAAGACAAAGCTCATGTCACTTCTGCCGGAACGGAATGGGTTGACTGCAATACAATCGGTATAAGCAAATGGACTGCAATTTCATTTTTGATGTGCAAATACAATATCGCCCCCGATGAAGTCTGCTGCTTTGGTGACAATTTAAACGATATTGAAATGCTTAAAAATGCCGGTACAAGCTACGCTGTATCAAATGCACGGCCTGAAGTTATCTCAGCCGCAAAACATACATGTGCTCCTTATACCGAAAACGGAGTATTGCAGGTGCTTAAAAGTTTCTTATAAGTTATTAAAGATAGAAAATAGACAAAATCAGAATTCGATTTTGTCTATTTTACATTCATGTGATTTCAACAAACTTATTTTCCAAATCCGTTTTTTGCTTTCTCCGCATACTTCACTGCATTTTTTACATTCGCCTCAAGTTCTTCATCCTTTATTTTCCTAACAACTTTGCCCGGATTTCCAATCACCACCGAACCGTCAGGCACCTCAGTACCTCCTGTCACAAGTGTACCTGCTCCAATCAGACAATTTTTTCCTATCTTACATCCATTTAGTAAAACAGCTCCCATTCCTATAAGAGAACAATCCCCAATCTCACAACCGTGTATTATCGCACCATGCCCGACGGTTACTTTTTCGCCAATATAAACCGGATACCCCTCATCAACATGAATTACACAATTATCCTGAATATTTGAATTTCTTCCTATATAAATTTTATCTGCATCTGCTCTTATTGTAGCATGATACCATACATTAGCATTTTCATCTAAAGTAACATCTCCAATTACATCAGCACTTGGTGCGATATAAGATTCTCCTTTTATATATCTTTCTCTTTCTTTCTGAGGTACAAGTCCTCCCCCTGTTGCCCACACAATATGGGTCGCATCTTTCATCTGCTCTTTAAGTCCGTTTTCCCTAATATAATTTTTGCCTTCATCACTCTGCATAAGTTTTTCTGCTCCAAAAAATCCTGCACACGCTGACGGTTCTAAAAATATATTCTCCTTTTCATATACTTCCTTCAAATATGATAAAAGTCTCTCATCTTTAACCGTAAATGCTCCTGATAAAAGCGGATCCAGCATCTCACATACAAATCCAGACGGCCTTGCTACCGCAAGCCCATCCGCTTTTGTCTTACCTGACAATCCCAAATCTTTTACTGATATATCATTCCATTTTCCGATTGCAAGTCCTGCCAAAAGACATGGTGCCTGCACAGGTTCTACAGTAAAACAATGGACACAGTTTCCGAACATCTGCTTTAGGCCAAATGTTACTCCGCCCGGTGCACCGCCTACTCCACACGGAATATAGACAAACAACGGATGATTCTCATCAACTGATACTCCGTTTTTAAACAACTGCACTTTAAGTCTCATTGCCGCTGTCGCATATCCCATAAATAAGTCAACCGATTTCTCATCATCTATAAAAAAGCTGTATTCATCTTTTTCAGCTGCTTCTCTTCCTGCCTGAACCGCTTCTGTATAGTCGGTGTCATATTCCATCACCGTCACACCGTTGCTTCTAAGCATTTCCTTCTTCCACTGTTTTGCATCTGCTGACATGTGAACAATAACTTTAAAACCGAGTTTTGCCCCCATTATCCCGATACTTAGTCCAAGATTACCTGTTGAACCAACCTGAATAGTATATTTTCCGTAAAATCTTCTAAATTCTTCCGAGTCAATCTTTTCATAATTTTCTGTCGGGTGAAGCATATGTTTATCTACCGCAAGAGTCTCAGCAATCTTAAGCACTTCATAAATGCCACCTCTTGCCTTTACAGAGCCTGATATAGGCAGATTGCAGTCCTTTTTCAGTAAAAGAGTCCCCTCTATCCCGGCTCCATTTTCATTTAAAAATTGTTTTGTTTTATCTATTTTTACAAGTTCAGATTCTATTATACCTTTTCTGTCTGCTGTTTCAGGAAAAACCTTTGCAATATAAGGCATAAAACGCATAAGTCTGTTCTGTGCAGCTTTAAGTTCAACAAAACCGTGACCGTTTATTTTTTCACGCTCACCCACGTTTTCTTTATATTGATTTATCCATACAGTCTCAATTCCATTTTTCAAATCATCAATGACATTATTACAACTCATTATTTATCCTCCAAAGTCACCTTTTGAACCATAACTTTACAACTTTTAATATTGCATGCTATCTCATATATGCTAAAAAGTCTACTGTACAGCAATGCTCTTGCTAAAAATTTCTTACTAAAGCTATTCCAAACAATTATAACAAAAAAACGTAATTACCTCAAATATGAAATTTTTCTTTACACTTTTACATTTTTTCACCAAAAATCTTCTTTACCACATTATATGCCAACTTCTTTCTTCTAAACTCATCCACAATTCCTTTATTATTCATTGTCCTTGGTCTTCCACCAAACCATTCGTCACTTATTCTTATATCACAGAACTGCCATATATAAACACCTATGCAGTCTTTATAGTCAAGAACTGCCGTAAGCTGTTTTTCAAGTGCTTTCGCCTGATATTCCTCAGTCCATTTTGAATCATAATTATTCCTATATCCATAAAGTCCACCTGCTCCTATTTCTGTTATCATAAATGGTTTTCCTGCTCCTTCTGTTTCATTCTGTACCCATTTATACAAATCATCAAGATACTCATCCGGTGCTGTATCATGATACCATAATGGATAAATATTGTATGAAACCACATCCGGTAGTCCCAAACATACATCCGTTTTAAATTTACAGCTTGCAAATGAACATGGTCTTGATGTATCAAGTTTTCTTATAATATCAAATTGTTTTTTATAGCACTCTTTTCCATACTCTGTCTCGCTTGCACATTCATTTAATATACCCCAGATATAAATTGATGGATGATTGTAATGCGCCGGTATCATTTCCTCTATAACTTTCTCAGCCTGAGGTTCAAAGTTAGGATTTCTCATATCTGCTTCACTTAATCCCCTTGCATGATTTTCTTCCCAAACCAATATCCCCTGTTCATCGCATATATCAAGAAAAATTTCATCATTCGGATAATGAGATGTTCTTATTGAATTTGCTCCCATATCTTTTATAAGTTCAATATCTGCTGCAATCGCAGCCATCGGAAGTGCACAACCAAATTGAGGATGATCCTCATGCCTGCAGACTCCTTTTATCCTTATTTTTCTTCCATTTAAATGAATCTCTTTTCCTGCTATTTTTATTTCTCTAAAACCAAATCTGTCAATAAAATCGTCAAAAGCATTTTTATCTCTTAAAAGTTTTACTTCTATTTCATATAAATTCGGCGTTTCCTGCGTCCACTCGCGCACACTTTCAAATTCTATTTCTGTTGTCACCTTATTTTGTCTTAAGGTATCAATATTTTCCAAAATGATATGCTTTCCTGCCGTATTTATTTCAATGTTAATATTTTCACTCTTATTCTTATCTATTTCTTCAGTTTTACTTTTCATTATATCATCTGAGCTGCTGTTTTCTGTTTCGCCGGCTACTCCTATATTTTCAATATAAATCTCTATCTTTGCTCTCCACTTATCATTTTCCTTATACGGTGTCACATGAACATTTTTAATATATACATCTGATATATTCTCAAGTACAACCGGACGGCTGACCCCCCCATATGACATATAATCGTTTGGTATATGTAATGCACTCTTTTTGCTAAACCTGTTGTCAGCTTTTACCATCAGTGTGTGTTCACCATATGGCAAATTACAACATACCGTGTCAAAAGGCGTATATGCATTATAATGTTCTGTAATCTTTTTACCGTCCAGATATACTTCTGCTGTATGACTTACACCTTTAAATTCAATTCTTATATTTCCACCCGTTTCAAATGTAGTTGTATATTCCACTTCTCCACGATACCCCGCAAATTTAGGATGACTCTCCCAGCAGCAAGGAGTTAAAACATTAAATTTCTCTCCGGCATACTCACCACTGCAAGCCGAAAACTCCCAGTATCTTCCTGTTAATTCCTGCTGTTTTCTAATATTATGTGTTCTAAAAGTTCTTATCATCTTTTTAGCCGCCTTTCATTTTATATTGTAATATTATGAATGTTTGGTTCAAAAGGTATTTTGACCCTTGTATCATGTTATTTATTTTATCTGATTGACGTTATTTATTCTATGATTTATACTTATCAGAAATTGATATATTCTAATATTAGTCACAATTATGTTTACCATTGAAAGGAAAGAAAACGTATGATAAAAATATTAAAAATAGGCGAGAATGCCTTACATGATTCCACTTTTATCGTGAACAGACCACTTGGACATCCCGCCTATCTTTTGCTTTTAATTAAAACTCCATCATTATTTTTCATTAACACAGAAGGTATTTCCAGCACCACCACTAACAATTATACTGATAAATGTTTCAATACCATTCCAAAAAACTGTGCAGTGATATTTAAGCCCTATCAAAAACATCTGTACAAGGCTGATGAAAATGATTATATTGACTGCTGGATGCATATAGATAAAACAACTCTTACATTCCCTGATACTTTTCCATTCGGAATGCCTGTCCCTCTTCACAACCCTGATAATTTCTATAATTTATTTCATCTGATAAATAGTGAATTTTATGGGAATGCTCCACACAAAACCACCATATTAAATTCTCTTACCGATGCACTTATTAAAAAAATCATAGATGAAAGCAATACCTTAGATTTTCCTGATATTTACTATAAACTTACATCTCTTCGTGAAAAGATATATTCCACTCCGCAAAATAACTGGAAAATAGATGATATGGCTCAATCATTAAATATAAGCAGTGGTTATCTGCATAATACATATAAGCACTTTTTTCACACAACCTGTATTAACGATGTCATAAACAGCCGTATTCAATCTGCTTGCGAACTTTTATCTTCGACAGGTAAATCAATTGAAGAAATCGGCTTTCTCTGTGGCTACAAAAATACCGAACATTTTATAAGACAGTTTAAAAAATTCCAAAATATCACTCCGGCAAAGTACAGGAAAAATCTCCATAAATAACTTATCCCACTTAATAACTATTAACCAAAGAATATATCCATATCATTTTGAACAGTTGTAATTCCTGCAATATCAAATTTATCAACAAGTACATCCACTACTTCCGGACTTAAAAATGCCGGAAGTGTCGGCCCCAAATGAATATTTTTTATTCCAAGTGATAAAAGTGCCAACAACACAAGTACCGCCTTTTGTTCATACCACGCAATATTGTAGATTATCGGAAGTTCATTTATATCATCAAGTCCAAATGCTTCTTTTAATTTCATCGCAATAACTACCAATGAATATGAATCATTGCATTGACCTGCATCGAGCACCCTCGGTATATCTCCTATCATCCCAAGGTCGAGTTTATTATATCTGTACTTTGCACATCCTGCTGTAAGTATAACTGTATCTTTCGGAAGTGCTTTTGCAAATTCCGTATAATACTCCCTGCTTTTTGCACGTCCATCACAACCTGCCATCACTACAAATTTCTTTATCGCTCCTGATTTCACAGCATCAACTATTTTATCTGCAAGCAAAACAACCTGTGCATGTGCAAAACCTCCATATATTTCACCCTGTTCTATCTCTGTAGGCGGAGGACACTTTTTAGCATGCTCTATTATCCGGCTGAAATCTTTCTTTTCCCCATATCCTCCTGTAATATGCTTACAGCCCGGATAGCCTGTAGCTCCCGTTGTATAAAGCCTGTCTTTATAACTCTCCTTTGGCGGAACAATACAATTCGTCGTCATAAGAATCGGCCCGTTAAACTTTTCAAATTCTTCTTTCTGCTGCCACCATGCATTTCCATAATTGCCTACAAAATTAGGGTACTTTTTAAATGCAGGATATGAACAAGCAGGAAGCATCTCTGAATGTGTATACACATCAACGCCTGTTCCTTTTGTCTGCTCTAACAACATCTCCAGATCTCTAAGGTCGTGTCCGGATACAAGAATTGCAGGATTTTTTCTCACTCCTATGTTTACTTTTGTAATCTCAGGGTTTCCATATGCAGCCGTGTTTGCCTTATCCAAAAGCTGCATAACCGCCACACCGTTTTTTCCGACTTCAAGTGCAAGCGACACCAGACTGTCCACAGACATATCATCATTCATTGTAGCCGCAAGTGCTTTTTGAATAAAAGCATCTATCTCAGGATTGTCCTTTAAAAGTGCATTTGCATGTTTTGAATATGCACCAATTCCCTTTATCCCATAGGTTATAAGACTTCTGAGCGAACGGATATTTTCATCCTCCGCTTGTACAATCCCCACTTCTTTTGCTTTTTTCTCAAACTCATTCTCATCACCGTTCCATAATGCTGCCTCGGGAAGTTCTTTTTTTTCATCATCCCCAAGTTTATTAAGGAGTCTTTCCTTTTCAAGTAAAGTGTCCTTAATTCTGTTCTTGATTGAAGTCTTATCAAAATTTGCATTTGTTATTGTTGTAAAAAGATTAAACGTAACTCTGTGATTAACATCATCGTCAACTGCAATTTTCTTTTCTCTTAATTTAGTGGTTACTGCCGAAAGTCCTTTAGTTACATATATAAGCAAATCCTGTATATTTGCCACTTCGGGAACTTTCCCGCACATTCCTGATACCGTACAGCCTTTATTTCCGGCTGTCTCCTGACACTGATAACAAAACATTTTCGTTTTTTTATCATTTTTTACGGTTTCCTTTTTCACTTCTGTCTGTTCCATATATTACCTCTTCCATAAACTCATTTCTTTAACTGCTTTTTAAACAGTTTTTGTTTTTTTACCCGGACTATTCTCTAGTGTATTATACTAACCCAAAACACCAGACAAATAATCCCTGTTACATTATCTTCCATTTACCAATAAAATATACTTCGCATTTACAGCAAAAAAGCAAAAAGACGAAATCTCTACATGATTTCGCCTTTTTGTTTTTTACTTTACCCCTATCCCTACTTTTTTATTATATCTTTCACATTCTCAAACAGTTCAATATCACTCTCTGTCACTTTCATATTTGAAGTAATCGGATTTTCCCCCGGTCTTTTTACCGTTATCTCTATAATTGTCCCGGCTTCTATCTTTCTTGAAAATATGTTTTTAACAAAAAATGCAAACTTGGGATGATTAGATAAAAATTTAAGCTTCATCCTTGTAAGTGAATTTAACATTCTATTTCTCCATTTTCTCTAATGTATTCATCAATGTCCCATCATTTCCTATTATAACCTCCATACCCTCATCAAGCTGCCGTTCATACATTTTGGCATCTTCCATTTCAACTATAGTTTCCACACCATTTTCATCACCAAGATAGACTCTTACCATCGGTACATATCCATCCGGTCGTCCCTCACATCCAAAATCTGCTTCGACTATCTGTTTTATAATATATTTTTTACTCATTTTAAGATTCCTTTATTTTATCTTTTTTAATACAATCTTCTTGACCACATAGCCATAATCAGACTTTTTGTTTGCTGCCGACATAAAAACAATTTTTATCTTTTTCATAATAAAAGCACTCCTTCATTCTCATATATAAATTTAATAATTACAACATTCTCTCTCGCTTGCCCTTATACAAAAGCCGAACAATTATCTCTTCTTAATTGTCCGGCTTTTTAACAATCACTTTATATAAATATTCTATATTTTCTTTATTTTGACTTTTTTATTAAGACCTTTTTCCCTTAATAACTTTTTGTATGCAGAGTATTTACTCTTAGGAACTTTCACAACAACTTTTTTGCCGATTCCGCTAAATGCACCTTTCTTAACACCATCAACATCAAGTTTAGTTGATTTAATAGTAATCGTGTTCAAATTTTTACAATTTTTAAAAGCATTTTTTCCAATATCTTCAACATTCTTGCTCAGCGTTATGCTCTTTAATTTTTTACATTTTTCAAATGCACTTTTTCCTATAGAAGTTACATTGCTTCCAACTGTCACACTTGTGATTTTTTTGTTGTTCTTAAATGTATTGGCAGCTATGGCAGTAATTTTATAGGTAATTCCCAATACTTTTACGGAACTTTTTATCTTGACACTTCCCCCTACACCAGCCGTTGTTTTCTTGTACTCTACTGTCGGTTTTTTTGAATCTGAGCTTGTAACCCTGTAAATTGCCCCTGATGTATCACGGACACTTGTATCAACCGGCTTTGGCGTAACCTGTGACGGCTTTGGTGTCTCTGCTGGAGTCGCTGTCTCTGCCGGCTTCGAAGTAGGTGTCACTCCACTAGGCTGAATTACTATACTTGACTTATCAGTAATCTCCATTGAACCTGTACTGTCATAAAACAGCTTATGACATACTGTACATTCATAATATTCAATATTGCCTTCTGTTGTGTCAGTAGCCTCCACTCTCTCTATCTTTTTAAGAAAATGACCTGTTCTTGGAAGTTTTCCATATTCAAACTGTACACTGAATGCGGTATTTTTAAAATCAGCCATATAAAGTGCTTCACCTTCACTTTGACATGTAGCTTCCTGCAATGTTGTGCAAACACTCTGTGCTGTCTCTGTCACTTTATTATTGCACACTTTACATGTTATTGAAGCGTCACACCTCTTATGGTCTGATGACCAAGTGTATGTCGGTGTCTGTCCGTCAAATTTGTGACCTAATGCATCATATGTTTTAGGTTTAATTTCTGTTTTTCCTGCTGAATCTACATATGTCTTTCCACAATTTTTGCATTTATAATAAGCATCATTTCCTTTTTCTACACATGTTGCACTCTTTGCTGCCACATACTCTATATTGTGTCCCAGTGCCGCTACCGCTATATTTGTTCTCATAACGTCACCGCATTTACTGCACACTGTATGACCTACGCCTGCCGTTGTACATGTAGGTGCTTTTTCTCCATTTCCGGTATAAACAATCTTATTGTCGTCGACACATGGCTGTCTGCTTATCTTTACAGTTTTTGTTATAGTTGTATAGCTTGAAGCATCGCTTCCTCCGTATGTTGCCGTAACCTCAACATTGCCGCCTGCCGGAATTACTGTACTTGATTTTGTTGAATCAAAGTACCATCTGCTTCCTGCACCCAAAACTGTCGTTGACGCTGCTCTCACAGTCTTTATCGTATTTGCCACTTCAGTATCTTTAGGTGCTCCTGAAGGAATATCGCCCTTTCCAACTACAAATCCGGTATATGTAATTTTCTTCGTAACACTGTCAAACGTATATGAAATGTCAACACTTGTAGTTCCAACTTTCAGTTCGGTTGCCTTTATATAATTTGTAACATCCTTCGACTTTCCGCTTTGGAAGTGCGCTGTTACTTTCAAACCACTTATATCAAAACTTTCTCCATATTTATAAGTACCTTTTTGTAAAGTTCCGTCAGCAGTTATAGATGTCAATGTATCTCTGTCAACATTTACCCAGACTTTTCCTGTAACTTCTGCATATTTACTTGTATCTGTCGGTGTAAATACATAATCACACTGATTGCTTCCGCTTCTGCTAAAATCAGTTGGCTTAAGTTTCAATGTTCCCGGAACCGTATTGTCCGTTCTTGTCAAGGTAACCTTATCATAACTCGTTGTAGGTGAAACAGTTCCTACACAGGTTACATTTCCGATAACCGGCTGCTGTTTAGGAGAAACCGGATCTTTAGTCGGTGCTGGTGTCGCAGTCGATGCTGTCGATGGCGAAACGGTTTTCTTCTTTCCGTATAAGTTAAGACTCACTCCATTTTGTGTAATATCCGTATATTTAAATGCAGTTCCTGTCATCTTTTCATCAGTATACCATGTATATTCACTATCTTTTCCGCTCGGGAAATTTTTTATATTATACGATGTACCATCATAAAAAGTTCCCTCAGCTATATCTTTTGGTATGTATTTATCTGTAGTGGCACTACCGCTCTCTGCCTTGCCATCACTGTTATAATAATGTTTTGTCATGGTAATGGCAACATTTGTTGCATTTTGGTCATCAAATTTTACCGGACAATTATCCTTTCCAAGATAACACAAATTTGCTGGACAGCTTGAGCCTAGAAATGCGTCATTGTCAACTTTACCAACTAAAGGACCTATGATAAGTGTATCAAGTTTCTTCAAGTTAGCAAATGCTTTACTTTTAATCTCTTTAAGGGTAGGTGGTAATATTACCTCACTGACAGAATTCTTTTCGCTGATGCTTGAACCACTTGCAACATTGAAGGAATTCTTTCCTATAGAAGTAATTCCTTTATCTATTTCAATGACTTTTATGCCATCACTGCCTGTCGATGAAAGTCTGCTTTTCCACGGAGCAGCCCCACTGTCAAAATTAGGCATATCCCCATTTCCTTTTATCGTCAGTTTATTCTTTTCTATTGTATATGTAAACTCGCTCTTATTTCCGAACTTCCCTGTCTCAACTGCCGCACTCTCTGCCGCAAATGATGTCATCACAAAACCATTTCCGCTGTATCCTGACACAACCATTCCGGCTGCCAGTGCCCATGCCAAAATCCGCTTTCTCATACTCTTCTTTTTTCGATTCATATACTCTTCCTCCCTATAAAATCACTTTGCCTATGCAAAATTTGTTTATATTTTTTAATCCAAAAGGCGCACTGCACCCTGAGAACCTTAATACTACTATTATAATTTACCCCTTTTCACATGTCAACCAAACGAGAAAAAAAGTGACACAAAACGAGAAAAAAGTGACCAAAAACGCATTTGATTACTGTTCATACATACAGTGCAACAACCATTGTTTTCCGTCACTTTTACTTTATGATTTTTTATTTTTGTGATTTTTAGATAAACATTTTTTATTTAAAAAATCCAAATCCTTTTTTCTTGTATGGTTCTGAGTCTACCGATAATACTGTATATCCTGTTTCGTCTATAACAGCACGAAGCTTATCTTCATCTATTGCTTCCTCAGAAATTATTTCTGTTTTCTTCTTGCTGTGTGAAGATGATACCTTTTTTATATCAAATGATTTTCTTATAGCATCATTTACATGGCTCTCACACATTCCACACATCATTCCATCAATTCCTACTGTTGTCTTTATCATAGCTTTTTCCTCCTGTCTGCATCATTATCAATAAATATCTATTTTATTTATGATAATGAATGTCTATTGTTTTAATTTTTTATCTTTACAAAGTTTAACCTCAATGCATTTGTCACAACGCAAAAGCTGGATAAACTCATTGCCAGAGCACCAAACATCGGATTTAATGTCCAGCCGAATATCGGTATCCAGACACCTGCCGCAAGCGGTATTCCGATAATATTATATATAAATGCCCAAAACAGATTTTCATGAATATTTTTTATTGTATATCTGCTGAGTCTGATTGCTGCCGGAACGTCACTCAATCTGCTCTTCATAAGAACAACATCTGCCGCATCCATAGCTATGTCTGCACCTGCACCGATTGCAATTCCTACATCAGCTCTCGTAAGAGCCGGTGCATCGTTGATTCCGTCTCCAACCATTGCTATTTTTCCCTGACTCATAAGTTCTCTTATAACACTTTCTTTTCCGTCAGGAAGAACACCTGCTATTACCTCGTCAACTCCCGCCTGTGCTCCTATTGCATTTGCAGTTCTCTCGTTGTCACCTGTGAGCATGACAACCTTAATTCCCATATCTTTTAAATCTCTGATTGCTGCCGGACTGTCTTCTTTTATTATATCTGCTACGGCTATAATACCACACACTTTATCATCCTGCATAAAAAGAAGCGGTGTTTTTCCTTCCTCTGCAAGCTTTTCTGCACTTTTTCCAAATTCATCCGATACTTCTGCCTGCTCACTTATAAATTTAAAACTTCCTCCTGTAATCCTGTTTCCGTTATGTGATGCCGTAAGACCATTTCCCGGAAGCACTTTGAACTCTTCTAAAGCATCTGCTTTTATATTTCTGCATTCCGCCTCATTAACAATAGCCTTTGCCAACGGATGTTCGCTTTTTATCTCAAGAGAATATGCCAGTCTCAACAAAGTTTCCTCATCATATTCTCTCATCGGAATTATATCTGTTACTCTAGGTTCTCCCTTTGTTATCGTACCTGTTTTGTCAAGTGCAACTATTTTTATCCTGCCCGTTTCTTCAAGTGAAACTGCCGTCTTAAACAAAATACCGTTTTTTGCTCCCACACCGTTTCCTACCATAATCGCAACCGGTGTAGCAAGTCCGAGTGCACAAGGGCAACTGATAACAAGCACTGAAATACCTCTGGCAAGTGCATAACCGACTTCTTTTCCTGCTATAAGCCATACGATTGTCGTTATGATTGCAAGAATAATGACAACAGGAACAAATACACCTGATACCTTGTCGGCAATTTTTGCTATCGGAGCTTTTGTTGCAGCCGCATCACTAACCATCTTTATAATCTGTGATAATGTTGTATCTTCTCCTACCCTTGTTGCCTCACATTTAATAAATCCCGACTGGTTTATCGTAGCCGCCGATACCATATCTCCGACTTCTTTGTCTACAGGAATGCTTTCACCTGTAAGTGCGGATTCATTTACGGCACTGCCGCCTTCTGTTATAACCCCGTCTACAGGAATACTCTCACCCGGTTTAACAACAAAAATATCTCCTTTTTTCACACGCTTTACAGCAACAGTTTTTTCCTCGCCATCTTTTACTATTACTGCCGTTTTAGGTGCAAGGTCCATAAGCCCCTTGAGTGCATCTGTTGTTTTTCCCTTAGAATGTGCTTCAAGCATTTTTCCCACTGTTATAAGTGTAAGAATCATTGCCGCAGACTCAAAATAAAAATCCATCATATAATCCATGACAGCTTTCTCATCCCCGGCAGCCTGTGCTCCCGTCATGGCAAATAATACATACACACTCCACACAAACGATGCCATTGAGCCCAGTGCTACAAGCGTATCCATATTAGGCGAACGATTTATAAGACCTTTAAAACCATTTATAAAAAAATGCTGGTTTATTATCATAATAATCGCCGCAAGAATCATTTGTAAAAGTCCCATAGCAACATGATTTCCATCAAACCACTTAGGAAGCGGCCAGCCCCACATCATATGTCCCATAGAAAAATACATTAAAACAACTAAAAAAACTATCGAAGTTATAAGACGTTTTCTAAGTACAGGCGTATCCGTATCTTCAAGTCCTGCCTCTGCCGCCTCTGAGCTTTCATTTTCACCATTCAATGCCGCTCCATATCCCGCCTGTTTTACAGCAGATATAATAGTCTGTGCATCCGCATCACCTTCAACACCCATTGAATTTGTCAAAAGGCTGACTGCACATGAAGTCACACCGGGCACTTTCAAAACGGCTTTTTCTACACGTGCACTGCAGGCAGCACAGTGCATTCCCGTAACTTTAAACTGTTCCATTTTATCCTCCATTTCCCATAATTTTTCAAACTATTTATTTCATAAGCTTCTGCAATGTCCCCATCAGCTCATCTACAACCTCGTCATTTCCCTCTCTTATGTCTCTTACAACACAAGAATGGATATGATTTGACAAGAGTTCCCTGTTAAATGCGTTTACCGCCGCACTCACAGCCGCTGATTGTATAAGTATGTCATTACAATAAGCATCATTTTCAAGCATTTTCTTAATTCCACGAATCTGCCCTTCGATACGGCTAAGGCGGTTCATAAGTTTCTTTTTGTCAGTCTGGGCACGCTCAGTTTTTTTCGTATTGCCGCAGCAACAGCATTTTTTTTCTGAAGTATCGGCAATATCCGGCATTTCAATATCATTATCCCCGGTTATCTGTTTTTGTTCCATATATAATAAATCACCATTCCTTTCAAAATGTTTGTAAACTTCCGGTTCTCATTTAAAACAATAATACAATACCCCCACAAGGTATATATCACGTTTTCCATAATATATACCCTGTAGGGGTATCTTGTCAAGAATGTATATTGATATTTTTTATCATTGTATTTTTGTAAAATTTCTTTCTTGTGTGATTGTGGCTTAACTGCTTAACACATAAATCTATTTTTCACACTTTTCTGTTTTCTTAATCGTTTTTCATTCTCCAATCAATACATCTTTGCAGATAATCGACATATTCCGGATTCTGGCACATTTCTTTTCCATGAGTATCAGATATCTTTGCAACATCTGTCGCATTGCACTTTGTAACTTTCATAACAATATTAAGTGCATCAACATCCGTATCGTTTGAAATGTAAGTTCCTATTCCAAATGCAACTTTTATTTTCCCTTCAAAATGTTTTCTTATCATATCCGCACGCTTAAAATCTAGACTGTCACTAAACAAAAGTGTTTTCATCTCCGGATTAATACCTAGATTTTTATAGTGGGCTATCATTTTTTCTCCCCACTCTACAGGGTCTCCGCTGTCATGACGCACTCCACTGAAAAGAGTTGCATATGTCAATTGGAAATCTCTCAAAAAACAATCCGTTGTAATTGTGTCGGTAAGCGCCGTTCCGTTTAACACACCGTACTCTTTTACCCATGCATCAAGTGCATACCAATTTGAATATGCAGGATTATGTTTTTTATTTCCCTGACCTGAACACATAATCCATTCATGTGCCATCGTTCCGACAGGTGTAAGTTTATGCTTCTTTGCAAGATACACATTTGATGTCCCGACAAACACCGACTCTTTTGTTTTGGCACTGTTTAATTCCTCGATAGCATACTCCTGTGCCTCTGCTGAAAGTCTCCTGCGAAGTCCAAATTCAGAATAATTGCCAAGTTTGTAACCACCACTTTCAAGCATCCGCTTTTTCTCAAAAAGTCTCTGCTTAAAACTTTTAAGCAGACTTTCATAATCATATGCCATTCTGAAATACACTTCATTCACAATCGCAAGTGTCGGTATCTCATACATTGATGTATTTAACCATGTCCCTGCTGTCTCTATTGAAAGTCCTCTGTCTCCGTCATTTGTAATCGAAAAATCCTCATACCTCGGCTGCCATAATCTAAGAAAATCAACATACGAACCTTTTATCCATTTTATATTGTCTAAATATTCCAATTCTTCCTCTGTAAACCTGAGCATACAGAAATTTTTAATCTGCTCCCTTATCTCTTCTACCATTTCCTCCGTAAAATAAACATCCTCGTTTCTGCACTTAAATGTCCATGTCGTTTTATAATTGGAAAATTGATGATATATTGCCTGTCCCATTGAAAATTTATACATATCCTGTTCAAGCAATGATGTAATAATCGGATGTAATCTCATTTTGAGCCTCACTTTCACTTCTGTGCATTCTTTGCATCAAAAAAAATACCCTGCAGCCGTGCATTCCTCCTGCACTGGTCTAAATGTAAATAAAACAGAGATGCCGGCTATACATTATAAAAATGATATAACATTTTAACAACGCACTCGTTTTGAACAGGGTACTTTTTTATTTTACGCTATAAAGCCTAATTATTCAATATTATATTTTTCTCTGATTGATTACAGCTCAAGATTCATCCAATCCAGATCACAAAAAATAATAGTTTTAAGATTTTTGGAAAAGTAGTATGCTGATAGTCCTGTTTATCGGACAACATATAGAATATAATAAAGACAGTATCTAAGTCCGGTCCTTTCTTCTTCCCCGGCTCAGCACTATTTCACAGAAATGATTTCCACTTATGATCACAATATGGAGGGCGCTATATGGTAACAAACAATATCTCGGAAATACGCAAAGAAAGACATCTCAGTCAGGATGACCTTGCGGTCGCACTCGGCGTGTGCCGCAAGAGCATCTTTAATATTGAGCATAATAATGTAATTACGAATATTGATACCTGCCTGATCATCCGGCAAATCTTGATGTATTGATCCAGAATTTTGACTGTGCATTGT
>ERZ779705.590-NODE-590-length-31802-cov-2.925190_pt1 | contig 31802 bp, 45 predicted proteins | sample MGYA00511385_ERZ779705 | MGnify/ENA primary metagenome ERZ779705 (study PRJEB29588, sample SAMEA2145301) | human gut metagenome | biome: human gut; feature: human-associated habitat; material: faeces | place: Denmark | collected 2008/2010 ... | reverse complement strand
TGTCGGCTGCCCCGTCCGGGGAGCTGGTAGACTGTGCCCATGCCTTAGACATATCCCTAGCAGCAATGGCGTCGTTTGCCACGTTTCGGGCGTTGTCAATCTCCACGTAGGCGCTGGTGGTCGGGTTCCAGTAGTACCATTTCCCCGTGTCCTGGGCGATGTAGACGTTGGCCACGTCCCCCGGCTTGGTCAGAGCGGCCTTATTGGCCACGTAGACACGGCCACCGTTGATGGCATCGTGGAGGGCCTCCAGGTCATTGGCCACGTAGTCAATCCAGCCCGTACCCTCAGCGTTTGCCAGTGGTGTCTTCTTTCCAAAGGCTCCGTCCTGGATGATGCTGTCGTTTGCATCCCTCAATTCGGGATGCTGGTATGCTTGTCGTTTCATTTAAACCTCCTTAACTTACCGAATAGTTTTGGGTTGACTGGTCAACTGCCAAAAACAGGGCCGTCCCGTCACTATCGATGACCTGTGTAGAGTCGTCACCCTGCATTGTGCCCTCGATGCTCTGCAGAGTACATTTGCCATCCCCCACATCTCCTGCGTCGTTGCTCTTCCCCATGTGGTCAGCCCGTGGGCGCCACTGGATATTTACCGTAATGGCGCTGACCGAAGGAATTTGAAACTGGGATGTTTGGACGCTCTGCCCGTTCCAGTAATCAAAGTAGCCGCCGTCCGTGCCGCCCACATCTTCTGACAGAACGGTCTTACCCGCCGCCGTTACCGTGACACGGGTAAAGGTGGCACTGTTCCCACTGTCTTTCCCGATGCCGATGCCGGTACCTTTAGCGTGCCAAATCCCGCTGAAATACAGGTTCAGCTTAATGAGTCTTGCCCGGCTGTCCACGCTGATGTTCTTTGTCCATGAAAACGTCTGGCGGATTGAGCCATCCGTATAGCCTCTTGCTCCGGAAAAAGACCCTAAATCCGTGTTTACGCTCTGCCAGTAGCTTGTGTTATCTATCCCGGAGTAGCACATAACCCGGAAACCGTTTGGGCTTACGTCGGTTGCCCGGCAGTGGATACGGATAATGGCCCCGCTTTTGTTGTTGTCTGCAGTGGTTACAGACAGCGGAGTTACCAGAATTTTCGGAGTTGTAGGCCACGCTACGGGAAACTTCACGTACTGGTTATGCTTTGCCGTGCCGATAATCATGCGGCGGACGCTGTTGTAGGCGTTTCCGTCGCTGTCGAAAAACGTCATACCCTTTCCGTCAAACATGATGGACTCACCGTTGCTCTGCTTAACCCGCATCCCGTCCTCGTTAAGATATACGTTGCCGCCGGTAATGGCCAGTGCCCCTTCCAGGGAAATGTTGGCTGCCTGAAGCATCTTGCTCGTAACAATATTGTCGTCAAAGTAGGTTTCGCCGGTGATGTGGACCTTGGAGCCGTCGATGAGGATGCTCTCCGGGCTTACATTGATCTGGTTGATGACATCCCCCTCCTTGACTCGGAGGTTGATGGCGTCGTTGAGCTGCGTCAGGGAAGAGTAGTTTTTATAGCCGTCCTTGGCGTTGAGGTTATCCACCACGACGCTGACCTTTTTTTCGGCGTCCACGCCCTTGCTCAGCTGCTCCTTGATGGCTGCATTGACTTTGTCCAGGCTGATGGCCTCGTTTTTGATCATGGACTCGTCAATCTCAACTTTGACCGTCACCAGGGCCTCGTCTGACTTCTCGCCCTCGCCAAAGAGGTCATAGTAGGCCAGCCGCACAGCATAGACCCCGGCCCCACAGGTGCAGGAGTAGACGTTGTTTGGCGTCCGGATGACGTCCTGGCTGTCGATGTAGATGGCCATGCCGATGCAGCCATTGGGGATGGCTTTGGCCATGATACCAAAGCCTCCGATGGTCGCCGTCAGCTTGGGGACCGCCGGAGTCGGCGGCAGGGCCTTGCTGTACTTGAGAGTGGCCGGGTCGGAGTACTTCCCCAAAGCATTGCAGGCAAAGAGGTACAGCGTGCCGGTCCGGGAGGTCAGCGCCAGCGATGCCTTGAGACCGTTGGTCCGTGCCAGCAGGCTGGCTCCCTCGACTCCCGGATGGTTGTCCAAACGGATCTCGTAAAAGCTGATGTCCGTGTTGGTGACCTCTTTCCAGGTGGCCGCAGCCGTGGACCCGAAGTCGACGGTAAAGCCGTCCGGAGTGTTTGGGATGTATGTTTTAAGGGCTACTACGATGTCCTTGCTGGGTGCCAGGTCTGGGCTGGTGGAGGCTCCCCACTCGTCCACAGTGGTCACACAGATCCGATAGGTGTCGCCCACAACGGCCTGGGGGATGACCACTTGGTCCTTGCCGGATCCGCCAAAGATCCACTCGCCGCTAAAGCCCATGCTGTCGATGCTGACTCCCTCGGCGGCAGACAGATTGTCCACCTGACCGTGGTCCGTCTTGTACCAAACCCGGCCCTCCAGATAGGAGTCCAGGGCCGGAGGAGTCCATTTGACAACGATGTCATAGCGGCTGACTCCGTCGGCCTGCTGCCGATAGCGGTTATAGCAGGTGATGCCGGTCACAGGCGGGATGTAGTACGGCTGGATGGTGTACTGATAGGCCTTGACCTTGCTCAGGTCTTGGTTACCGGCTCCAAAAATATTGTAGGAGATAAATTTGAGCCAAATCTTTTTGCCAACGTCAGACTTGGTAAAGGGAGCCTTGAGCAGCGTAGAGTCCATACGGGCAAACTGCACTCCGGCCTTGTGGGCGGCAGCGGTTGTAAAGTACTGCCCACGGATGCAGCCGGACAGCTGCCAGTGACCATTGCTCAGCAATGTGGCGGTCTGATAACTAAAGCACTCCCCATCTACCCAGCAGAGGGTGTTGCCCCGCTCTGCATCCTGGGCAGTCCCGCTCAAGAAATCCCCATTGCTGGAGACCTCCAGGGTGGTGGCGTCTTTGGTGACGTCGTTGGCCAGGGTGCCGATCCGGGCGGTGTTGGTGATCATGCCGATAGAGCGGTAGGTGGTCCCGTCGTCGGAGGCATAGACCTCGCAGCCGCCCCAGAGGTCACCCTTGCCCTTGGCCCCGATCCACAGCTCCAGTCCGTTGGTGGTCAGATCCGCCGGGGGCTGGATCAGCACGGGGGTATCCGTGTCTGGAGCGGTTACGTTGTAGTCGACGTAGGGCCGGTCCTGGCTATGCACATCGTACTGGGGAGCCGTCACGTCCATGGGCGGCACGCTGACTGCCGTGAATGTCAGCACTCCGTTGGTGCCTTCGGTGACGGAGCTGATCCGCACCACCTGCTTGTCCAGACCGATGGATGGATCCGTGAGGGTGACCAGATCACCTACCTCTAACCGGCAAAAGGCCCAGTCCAGCTTAAAGGTGTACTGGTTGCGGCCGTAGATTGCCTTCCGGGCCAGCGCCTCGGCCAGCTTGACTGCTCTCTCCTTGGTGTAAAACCAGTGGGCTTTGGTCGTGCTGGCCTGCCGGACACCGTGCTCTGCGATGTCTTTGCTCAGGGCGTAGGACACGGTCTCTTTGTCGTAGCTGTTTTTACGGGAGATAAACTCGACCGGGTATTGGTTATAAACCTCAGAGCTGTCCTTGCGACTGTAGGTCACTAGGGCGGCCCCGCTCTGGGGGAGAAGATCGTCCGGAGTCAGCGCATAGCGGATGGTGGTGTCTGGTTTCCAGCCGCCGTGTGCCTGGTCGTCCAGGACCACGATCTTGTAGTGATCATTGGACCAAAACATGTAGGCGTTGGTGAGGTTGATGATTTCGTTGATGATTTCTCGTGTCTCCCGGGCGCTGGTGTCGTCCATGGGGCTGGAGATCAGCAAGTCATTTTCCCGGCAGTACGTCCTGTAGTTGTCCAGGCCATCGATGGCCACGCCAGAGAGCCCAGTCTTGTCCAGGATGTACCTGATCACGTCGGCGGGGTTGGCGTCGGTGTAGTCACCAGTAGAGAGCAGCTTTCCCTTGATCTCAAAGTTATAAGTGGGAAAAGTGGCATTGTCACCCAGGTCCACCACACCGGCCATATAGGCCAGCCCCTTATAGGGCAGGGCCTTGTCCGGATGCTTGCCCTGGACATAAGCCCATGGCTGCTGCGTGTCCGTACCGGTCCAGCAAGTCAGGCCGATGTTGTCGTTGGGATAGTCATAGACCGACTTCCCAATCCAGACCTTGCCGATACCATTAATGGGTCCCTCACACAGGCCCAGGATGGTAGCTACGGTATAGGTATAGGTGATAGTCACGGTCTTTTTCCGGCCGCCCTTACCGGCCTTGTGGCTCTCCCGATGCTCGTGAGCCGTAAAGTCATCGTAGTAGATGACGTTGCCAGACCTACGGGTGGTCCCGAAGACCTCAGGGACAGCTGAGCCATACTCGGCCGTCGTGACCGTAAAGTTGGAGATCTTGTCCGCCCGGTTATAAGTCGTGTGTGACTTAAATATCCCCACGGTTTGCCACCTCCTTGTATTTGTCCTGGTTAAACCGGTAGATTGCTCTTAACCGGCTGCGTCCGTGGGCATCCACAAACATGACCTCGTCCAGATCCGACAGGATGACGCCCTTGTCGATGACCGCATGGCAGATCTGGCCATGGCCAATGTAGACGCCGCCATGGCTGATGCAGCGGCCAAACTGATAGAGCAGGAAGTCCCCCGGCTCCATGGTCTCCACCTTGTCGCAATAAGTCTGGACGTAGTGTAAAAACCATTCGTCGGAGTGATGCAGATGCCATTCGTTGCTGTATGGCTTGATGGGGATGCTGCCCCTGGTCACGGCTCCGGAGTCCTCCAGGCTGGCGATGAGCAGCATGCCGCAATCCACGCCCCTGCCCTTGACTCTGGCCATGTTGATATGGGGAGTCCCCAGCCAGGCCAGGGATGCCTGGGCAATCTTGTCGCCGATCGTGCTCATAGCAGCACCTCCTTTTGAGGGACAAAGGGAGCGATCAGACAGGTCTCCTCGCTGGCCTGGCTCGAGATGATGTTGGAGTCGCTGTTGAGGGTGTAGGTGCCCTGGGGGTAGTACTTGCGCAGCGGAAACTGCATGTTTAAGCCCTGCGTCTTGCTCTTGACCGTCAGCTCCACCTTGATACCTCCGGCCTGCTTGACCTCGACTCGGCCGCCAAAGAGGGCGATAGCTCCTACCACCGTCTGCCCATTAAAAAAGCAGCGGCTCAGATACAGCTTTGCCTGGTCAAGCGTCCCATCGTGGGCTGCTCTTAAAAAGGCTTTGCTCTCCAGGCTGTCGTTTTTGTCGCAATATACTGTGACAGTCATGGAGTCAACGCTGATGCTTGGGTTGGTCTTGATCTGCTGCCTGCTCAGCAGCAGGGCATTGTGCCGGTAGATGCTGCCGTTGTAGGTGATGTCCTGGTCCGTGTCGCAGTAGCGGTAGGTGTTGCCGGAGTCCAGGACAAGATCATAGAGGTCGCAGCTGGTGAGGCTCTTGACGGTGCTCAGATAGGACGCCAGGTCCTTTGTTACTTCTTTCATGGCTTTCATCTCACCTTACTGTGACCAGCTTGAAGCTGCTGGTCCGATTGATGTTGTCGTACTCGTGCTCGATCTCGATGCCGTCTCCAGAGAGATACACCTGCCAGTAGTAGCGGTAGTCAGCCCTGACCACTGCTGAGGCGGACGGAGGTGTGCTGAATTTAATCTGACCGCCTGCCGTGAGGGTGTACTTGCTGCTGGCCTGCTTGACGTTATCCACATATACACTCAGGTTATCCACATAGCTTACCGGCTCCACGTAGTCGCCCATCTGCATCAGAGGCTGGTACAGCCCGCTGCTGACCATGGGGAGCTGCAGGCCTTTAACCTGGTAGTCCTCACTGTCTAGCCAGTAAAAAGGAGTCAGGGCTCCCTTGAGTTTTGCCACAAAGCCATGGAGTGCCCGGGCCTCCTCGTCCGTCAGGTAGTTGACCTTGACCTTGATGGTCCACTCCGGGTACAGCTGATTAGTCAGGGCCCGGCGCATGCCGGACCCTGCTGTTTGTACCTGCGTATTCCATTTTTGACTCTTTGTCGACTCATAGGCGATTTTGCATGTCGGAAAAAACTGTCTGCTCATAGTCCTCTATCACCTCTCTCACCATACCCCGGTGTTACCGGTGTAGTCTCGATCATTATCCAGCAGCAGCTGCTTGATGGTGTCGCCGCCACCGTTGCGGAGAAAGTCCACAAAGCTGGAGGCATCCAGGGCGCTCACGTTGAGCTGGACCGTGCCTCCTGCCTTGAGGATAATGCCGCTGCCGCCGGAGCCGCTCACCAGGCCGCCGCTGGCGAAATGCCGGATGCTGCGTCCCTGGTTGATGGCATCCAGGAGCGGAGCCCCCACCCTGGACACTGCGTCCGCATTGATGACGTACTCACCATTGGAGAGCATAGCCGGGATGGAGTCGCTGGTGCTGGTGCCAGGACCGTGGATATAGCCACCAGATGCGAAGAAGAAGAAGCCGCTGCCGCCTACAGACATACTTTTCAGCGCTATGGATGCGCTCAGTGCGGCAGCACTCAGGGATTGCATGGCTGCGGTCGTCGTCACGGTGGTGGCGGACTCGGCCGGTTTTGTCGTCATGTTGAGGACGCCCTGGACGACGTTGTAGGCGCCGACCAGGTTGCCTGCCGTGCCGGTAGCTCCGCCCATGGCAGTGACTGCCGTGGTGGCCGTGTTGACCCCGGTGCTCAGGGCGCTCAAACCGGTAGCCAAAGCCCCCACGCCAATGTCTCCTACGCTGATTCCTGCAGCGTTTCCTCCGGATCCATTTCCTCCTCCGCCGCCGCCAAAGATGCTACCGAAGTTAAACAGCCCGGCCATGGATGCATCTCCGATGATGCTCAGGCCGTCTCCCTGGGCTCCATTGTTTCCGTTCAGGAAGCCCCCAAAGAGGCTGGTAACGATTTGTGCCGACCACTTTTCTGTGATCTGGTTGAGGATCTCCATCATGATGGAGTCAAAAAGGTCCAGGATGGAGTCAGTAAAACTGTTCTCTCCTGTAAAAAGGTTGGTGAAAAAGTCTTGCAGTCCGGTCTGCGCCTTCTCGGCCACGGCCGTCATCTGCTCATCTACAGAGACGTTGGCAGCCTTCCACATGTCGTAGTAGCGCTCCATGGCTTCGGTTCGCCCATCCCACTCCCGGCTGTCCTTGCCGTCTTGGCTGTTAAGGACTCCCTGGAGCTGGATCATGTCGTGGGCCTTGATGGCGTACTCAACCTGGCGGTCAAAAGACTCCCGGTAGGCCTCCGTCCGCTTTTCAGCGGCCTCTTCGGTCTTCGCCGTATACCAGTCTTCCAGGGCGGCCATGGTTTCCTTGTCGTCCTTGTTTTTGGCTACGGCCTTCAGCCGTTCTTCCCGCTCCTTGTTGATGGAGTCCAGGGTGGACTGATACTCAGCATCCGCCAGACTCTTGTAATCGCCTTTCAATTCGGCATTGGCTTTTGCCGTGTCGGCCACCAGCTTATCCAGGTTCTCTTTCCGCTGTTTTTCCACCTTGTCGCTCATAGTGGTCTGGTATTCGGCCAGCTCCTTCGTGAGCGCCTTGATGGTCACATCGGGCACGCCCTCCTTCTGGAGCCGTGCAATTTCCTGGGCTTTTTTCTGGACATCATCTGCAACGGATGCCATGCCAGATTCATAAGCCGTGCCGGATTCTTTACCGATGGCACTGCTCATTTCGCTGAACAGCTTGACTGCGTCGTCCTTTGCCTTATTCAGACGGTCAATGGCTTCCTGCTGCTTCTTCTGGGCGTCGTCCATCATAGCGCTGGTGGTCTGGCCGCCAGTGAATTCGCTCATGGACAGGTAGCCCAGGGGGACGTATCCATCGTTACTGTAGTAGCCTTCGTTGTCATTGGCATGGACAACGCCAGGACCGCCACCGGAACTGTTGGAGTTATAGGCATAGTGGCCGCCTTCGCCGTCGTTGATGCCTACGTGCTGGATACTGCCGCCGGAATAGCCCCAGAACAGCAAGTCGCCTTCCTTTGCCCCGGTGAAGTCTCCAGAATGGTAGGCACCACGGGCCACGCCAGCGTCCTTCAGGTCGTCAGCGTCGGCGCTGTTCAAGCCGGATACACCGGCCAACTTCGCAGCATAACTGGCGAACTGTGCACAGCCTTCGGAGATACCGCCCAGTCCGTCGTGAAGCGTTTCGTCCAGGTCATGCGTGTTGAAACTCATACCCACAGAGTTAGCGGCCTCCTGAGCCACCAGCTGACCAATGGGGACCTGTACTTCCGTCTGTTTCGGAGTAGTATCCACAACCTTCGTAGATGCTGCTTTTGTAGAGTTACCGGAAGAACCTGCCGCATTGGCAGCGGCAAGAGCATCCTCCAGCTGCTTTTTAAACTGTTCCAGGTTAGGGTCCGTCGGCGGCGTTGTGGGCGTGGTCGTCGGTGCGCTGCTCTGGGCCTTCTTTTCCTCGTTCAGGTTATCCAGCACAGCGGCCAGATCGCTGTCGCTGACTTCTGAATACTTATACGTCCCTTCGCCCAGGGCAATATTTTCGCTGTCATTGACTTCCCGAAGTTTCCAGGTGTCGCCGAATTTTTTATAATCCTGGCCGTTGTACTGGACAACGTCCTGGTAGTATTCCTTGTTGAACTGGGCCCGTTTGTATTCGAAGAGCTTGTAGGTGGCATAGGCGATGGCTGCCGCCACACCCATCCAGCCACCAATCAGGCCCCAGATGGCCGACTTGATGGTCCCGATGGCTGTGACGCTGGTGGTTGCTGCCCCCACCGTTTTGACAGCTGCCCCTGTGGCCGCCGTGCCCGTAGTGGCAATTGCTGCAGAGGTCACTGCTGCCTGTCCGGCCACCTTGGCCCCGGCTGCACTCTGGACGGCTGCCGATTCGGTGGCCGCAGCATTGACCTGGGCATAAGCTGCCGTCATGGCATTGCGGATGGCTGCGGCTTCTTCCGCCGCCTGCAGCTCCCTTTGTTTTACAAACTTGGCATAGAGAGCGGTCTTTTCGGCTTCGGTAGCCTGCATGGTGGACAGGCTCTGGTAGTAGGCTTTTTCCTCCGCCAGTGCCGCCGCCTGGACCATCCGGATCCGCTTCTGGATGGCCTTTTCCTGGACCCGGGTCAGTGCCTCCTCGGCCGCCGTCGATCCGGCAGAGCCAAAGAGCCCGCCCACGGCCCGGCTGGCCGCCTGCAGTGCCTGGAGAGTCTTGTAAACTGCTATCAATGCCACCACGTTCCTGGTGATGTCCACAATTTCTTCTTTGTTTGCCGCCAGGAATTTTGCCGTGTTGGACAGCCCTGTCATGAGGTACGGCAGGTATGCCTCCACGATGGGGGCCAGTGCGGCCCCGGTGGCCAGGCCGATGCTGCTGGCCTGCATCTTGAGGGTAGTCAGCTCTTTAGAGAGCCTATCCATTTCTTCGGGATCCAGGCCGATGCCGCTGATTTTGGCCGCCTGCTCCTTGGCTTCTGCGTACTCCCGGAGAGTACCAGCCAGGGCCATGCCTTTGGCACCCAGGGTATTCATAATAAATTCCTGCTGATAGCCAGCCTTAGCCGCCTTTTGGTAGCCTTCGGCCAGGGCTTCCAGTTGCTGGTTGACCGGGAGCAGCTTGCCGTTGGAGTCCTGGAGGGATATCCCTACCGCCTGGAGCATGATCTGCGCCTTTTCGGCTGCAGTCCCTCCCCCGGTCAGTGTCTTGTCCAGCTTCATCAGCGCCGTGCTGGCCGTCTGGATGTCGCCTCCGGCAATGGCCACCGTCCGGCTAAACATGGATGCCTCGGCAGCAGAGATGCCCATGGCCTCGGTCAGATCATGGATCCGGGAGCCTGCCTCCACTGCCCCGCTGATCAGCTGAGCAAATCCAAAGCCAGCACCCGCAAGAGCAGCGGCCTTGGCCACCTTACTGGCAAAGCCCTCCACGGATGCAGAGGTGCCGTTGAGGGCATCCGTAAAGCCCTTGATGGGGGACGGCTCAAAAGTCTTATCGATCTGGCCCTTGGCGTTTTTAAGTTCTGAGTTTAGCCCGGAGCTGTCAGCCCCGATCTTGATAAGTAGGTCTGCAATCGTCGACATGTTGTCACCGTCCTTTCTCTTGGGTTAATCCAAATTCATCCATGAGGATCTTGCGATCCTCCATCATCTTCCTCATCCGCTGCTGGGGAGTGGTCCAGAGAGGTTCTATGAGATCTTTGACCTTGACCGCCTCTTTGGAGTAAGGGGACAGCAGCACACTGACCCAGTAGGCCGTGCGGCAGTCCCTGGCCTTTTGAGCCTCCTGCGAGGCTTCAAAGCACTGGTAAAACTCCCCTGGCTGCATGCTCTCAAACTCCTCCGGGTGGATCCCGATGGTGAAGGCAGCCTTCTCGGCCACCTCTATCCAGTCAGCTACGCTTTGGATTCGAGGGGTGCCAGGACTCTCCGATAAGCCTGGATCGCTTTCTCGGTCGCCTGCTGGCCCCCTTTGATAAAAAGCCCGCTGGCGATGATGGCCTCAAAGATGTAGGCGTTGAGTTCGTCCAGGTTACCGCCCTGCTCGCAGTAGGCGTCGATAAAATCGTATGCGTCAAAATTCTTTGGTTGGTCCTGGATTCCCGCATTAAGACAAGCCACAGTAAAGTCGATGTTGATGGCGTTGCCCATGGATGGATTGACCATTACCTGCCCTAGCATAAAAACAAGGGAGCGGCCGATGGACCGCTCCGCTGCTGCCAGAGCCTTGGTATTGTACATCAGAGAGTAGGTTTTGTCCCCGACCTTAATATCAATGCTCTTTTTCATGTGTTACTCCTTATTCCCCTGCCGTTACTTCGGAGATTTCTCCCTGGCCTTCCAGCGTGGCGTCAATGGTGGCGGCGTCCTTGTAGGCCAGGCCTTTTTTAAATTTGGTGACGCTGGCCCACCCTTGCTGATAGCTCTTGTCGGGATATACGATCTTGGCATGGACAGGTTTCCCGTTCATAAAGGCGTATTCCATGATCTGCGCCCCGTCGTCGTTCATCACCTGGAGGCCGGTGTAAGTGATGCTCCAGGTCTTGAGGCCCTGCAGCTTGGTCTGCCAGCCGCCGCTGGTCTTATGGGATGCGTCGATGGAGTCGGAGCTCATGTCCAGGGTGCAGTCACGCTGGCCGCCCACCAGAGTCCACTTCGGTGTTTCGGTAGTGCTGCCAGGTGCTTCCAGATACAGCAGCGTGTCTTTCCCGGATTGTGCTTCCGTCGTATCGGTGGGAGTCGGGAGCTTCTTCAAATCTTCAGCAGTAATAGTCATAAGTACCTCCTGTTAAATCTTATTCAGTAAAAACGATGCTGTGAGGGTCCCGTGGTAGCCTGTAGTCACTTCGGGAAACGCCTCTATCACATCGATGTTTGCAGATACAGTCTTGTAGCCATCCACCGCCAGGGTGGGGCCGTAGTAGGACAGCAAGGCGGAGATGTCATTGAGCACGTCATTGACCTTCCGCTTGCCGTTGCTGTCGGCCCACACATCGATGTTGATGGTGGCGGTCCACAGGACCATGTTTTTTACAGCTTCGGGCTTCATCGTCACGGAGCCGATGGTGATGTAGGGCAGCTTGGCGTCCTCTGTCACATCCCCGTAGACGGGAGTGGTCTGTCCATTTTTGATGACCTTAAACACGGCCTGCTGCAGAGGGACCAGGGGGACGTCCTTAATCAGTATCATGATCAATCGCCTCCTTCATGGCGGCCTCGATCTTATCTTTTTCCTTGAGATAAGCAGGCCGCATAAACGGATGCTTGGTCATGTGGCCGTTGTAGATGTCCCCTTTGACATAGCGGCCGTCAGGCATCTTCATGGCGTGTCTCTTTCCCAGCTTAGGGTTGGGATAGGTAATACGGGGCCCTGTCCCCATCTCCACAACCCGGGAGTGGGGAGCCGTTGAAACGACTTCCCCGGTCTGCCAGTCGTTGGCGGACCGGATACGGATTCCCTGTTTGAGTTTGCCCGTATCGCCCATGGGTGCCATGCGGACAGCGGAGTCATAGATGGCCATGGTGCCCTTGCGAATCACTCCACGGATGCGGCTCTGGACTGCCTTGGAGTAAGAGTCAATATCCTTGGTGGCCAGTTCCACAGCCTCGGTGGATTTCATATTGATCACAAATCCTTTACTCATGGCCGCACCTCCTGGGTAGTCAGCACATAAATCTCCGGATCAGAGCGGTCTACATCGTACACCTCGTACTGATGGCCATCATGTTCGACTCTCCATCCCTTGGTTATGTCGGCCCGTGCCCGGATCCGCATGCCCTGGGTGACCATGACGGCAGCCCCGTCATCAGCGATGACGCCGGGGGATACACGGGCTTTTAAAAACTCAGCCCACACCGTGGCGGCCACCGTCCAGGTGGTGGTTCCGCCGAAGCCGTCGTCCTCGCCCCGGGTCAGCTGCAGCAGCTTGACTCTTTTGTTGAGCTTAGCAGGATTGAGCATGGTCATCCCTCCCATAGGCTGAGCTGGTGGAGCATTGACTGGATAATGTAGCCCAGGTCCTTTTTCTCTCCGACTCGGTCCTCATAGAGATTGGTGACAATGGCCAGCATGACCATGTCGGCCTTGGCCTTAAAACCGGCATCCCCAGCGTAGAGGGTGGCGTAGTCGCTGACAGCATCCTGGATGTAGCTTTCAGCGGCTGCCATCTCGCTGGTGATAAGGGCATCATCCTCGGAGCCTTCCACCCGCAGGTGCTGCTTGACTTCGTCGAGGGTCATTTAGAGCCCTCCCTTCTTTTATGCGCCAACCTTGTAGTTCAAAAGAACCATGGCGCCGGTGTCGTCGGCTTCGACGTCAAAGCGTTCGATGGCCCGGATGTAGGTGGCGTTCTTGGTAAAGCCAGCATCAGAGGAGGCTTCGATGGCCACCTGCTGGCGGTCGAAAAATGCCACTGCTTCGGCCATTGCCCCTACATAAAACGGGATGCCAGCGGTCGGAGTGGCCAGGATGCTGTCAGACACGGGGACGATGATCTTGCCCCGAAGAGTCATCATGGACGGGTCAGCCAGGGACGGAGTCAGCAGAGGACGGCCCTGAGTGTCGGTCAGTTCATCCAGGTAATCAAAGCCGCTCTGGTTGGTCAGGATGATGGCAGCGATGGCCTGCATGGGGTCGATCTTAGTATTGAGGGCGTTGATGATGCCTTTGTAGTCGGTGATGGCGGAGCCTTTGCTGGGCAGCTTGGCCAGAATCTTGTCGTTTTCGGTGTTGATGGATTTAGTGGCAAAGCGGCGGCCGATGACTTCCATCAGATTGATGTTGTTGTCTGCTGCCAGTTCGTTGGAGACAGGGATGATGTCGCCATAGCTGGAGATTTTGTAGGTAATCTGCCCAAAGTCCAGATCATCCTGGTTGATTTCGTTCAGTTCGTCAAAAGCCACCAGTTTGCCCTTTTCAGAGGACAGAGTCGGTCTCTTGCCGGTGTCGCTGGTCACGGTCTGGTAGCCGCAGAAGCTGCGCAGTGCCAGGTTGGCCCGACGATATTCCCGGAGGATAGAGATCTGTTCTTCCGGCACGATGTAGCCGCCTTTGCCCGGAGTGGTTTCCACCAGACCGGGGGTCCCGGCAGCATCTGCAAATTCCCGTTCCTGGGCATCCAGCGTGCGGCCGAATACCATTTTGTTAAAGACTCTGTTGCGCAGTCTGGCCATATTTTCGCTCTTAATGGGAGCGCCGGTCGGAGTAGAGGGATGCAGCATGGCCTTGGTCAGGTCGGCGGCTTCCACTGCTTCCTGGGTATGCAGGTCACGGATGGCGTCATTCAGTTCCTTTGCCTTGGCAGCGGCTTCGTCCATCTGTTCCTTGGCCTGCAGTTCCATGACTTCTTTCTTCAGGCCTGCAACGATTTGTCTCAGTTCATCGGATTTTTTCATGAGATTAAACTCCTTCTGCTGCCATCAGGGCAGCCTTGATATAGTCAGTCTGTTCTTGCTTCTTCCGCATTGCTTCCAGCACCTTGGCCTTGGCTTCCTTGGCGTCCACCAGGGACAGCCCGGCCGGGATGCTGTCCAGCAGGTTTCTGGCACTGCCAAACTTGGCCACGGCCTGGGTTGGCTTTAGCACGTCCACTTTAAAGTACTTGGCAGCATCCTCCCCGGTCAGCCATGTGGTGCTGTTGACCATGTCGTGGATCTGTTCAGCCGTCACGCCCTGTCGAGCTGCATTGCGGTAGACTGCTTCGATGCCATCCTGCATGGTATCCAGCGTCTCCGCCGCCTTGAGCAGGTCGTCGCTGTTCCCGCTGACCACACAGCTTGGCTTATGGATCATAAGGTAGCTGTTGGCCGGGATCTTACGTTCCCTAGCCGCAAAAAAGATTTCAGTGGCGATGCTGCACGCCCACCCCTCCGCGACCGACGGCGTCGGACCTTTGTGGTTGGCGATCATGTTGGCAATGGCCACCCCTGCCTGGACGCTCCCGCCGTCGCTATTGATGTAGACAGTCAGCGGCATATTGGTGTCAATCTGCTCCAGTTGCTTCCGGATGTTCTCCGGCCAGTCAAAGCCGGATTCAATTCCCCAGGCTTTTACAAATTCCCCGTCCATATCGTCGATGATGTCGCCGTTGATGTGTAGCTCGGCCCCTTCGGCACTGTTTCGGATGTCGATCATTCTCCCTCACCTCCTTTCGTGGTGTCCTTGTAGGCGATGCCCACATCCTTGACGTCGACCATGGATCCGTTGATCACATGGACATCGCCGCCATCTACAGGAGGCATGTCCAGGAGTCTTCTGGCCTCGTTGGGGCTGTAGATCCCGGATGCGACGCATTTCTGCAGGATGTCGGCCTGCTGGCTTGGGTCGCCTCGCAGGATCACCTGGACATTAAACTTAAAGCCCAGGCCTCGCTGCAGCTCCTGCTGGGTCAGCAGCTTGCAGTTGAGCTCCTGCTCGTACAAGCTGATGTTGTACAGCAGCGTGTCCACGTAAAAGCTCAGATTCTGAGCGGCGCTATTGGCATAGCTGCTCTTGCTGTAATCGTTTAGGCTGTTTGGCTTAATCCCGAAGGCGGCCGCAATCTGTAGCGCATTATACTGTTTTAGTTCGAAAAACTGGGAGTCGGTCAGCTTGAGGTCCAGAGTCTGGATGTCAAATCCCACCGGCAGGGTAATCATGCGCCGGTTGTTATCCTTGGCCTGTTCTTCCAGTCTGCGCAGCAGCATGTTTTGTTTGTCCTTGTTCAGATCGCCGACATACTTGACCACTGCATTGGCGGTCAGCCCGTGCTGGTACAGATTGTTTAAAAACGCCTGGCTTGCCTTGGCCCCGGCCATGTTGGTGGCTAGGATTTCACGGACGCTCTTGCCTGCCAGGCCGTCATCGGTGGTGATCCAGCTCTTGACATGGACCACTTCCTCGGGGCGGAAAAGGTAGCTCTTGCCGCTCCGATTGTCCATGTAGCTGTAGTAGTAGCCCCTACTGGTAAAGACGTCGGTATCGTTGACATAGATCTGTACCTGCTGGGGGTTGAGAGGATACAGACCAACGATGCGGCCCTGGCTGTCCGTGCCGATGTAGGCATAGGCATTGCCGTAGTGATTCCGGCAGCGCTCCAAATAGGTGAAAAACTGCACCGGCGTCAGGTACGGGTTGGGTCTGGCACTAAAAAGCCGGATGGCGTCATGGTACTGCACCCGGTTCTTGTTCTGGTCCATGAGATAGATGGGCATCTTGCCGATGGACTCGGACAGCGTTTTGAGGCATGTAAAGTAGGTGATCTCGGAGAGATCCGTCCCGTACTGCCTCATGTCTCCGTTAAAAAACAGCTCGTTGATGTCGGACAGACTGACCGTATCAGCAGAGCTGTTGGTAAATTTCTTCTTTATCTTTTCGATAAAATTCATTTATTCGTTTCCTCCGGTTCCGTTATTCCCAGCCAGGTATCCAGTGCTTCCTCTCCGCTGACCTTGGCGTCATCTTTCATGATGAACCAGATCTTCCATGCATCCAGGATGGCGTCCACCGGGTCGATGCGGTCCGTCTGTGTCATCTTGTCGACCTTGATCTCCCCGAAGCTGTTGGGTGCAGAGATGATGGCGTTGACGATGGACCAGGTCAGCAAGCTGTTGTGCTTGTCGTATCTCACCTGGTTGGCCTCGACCGACAATTGGAAATCTTTTGTGCAGTCGTTGAGGCTCCGGGCTGACTGTTTGACCTCCGTCAGGTCGCAGTCCAGTACTCCCTCCAGATCCGCCAGGAAGGCTGCAGCATTGTGGGCATCGTATCCGCATCCGGCCACCTTGATCTGATAGGTCTGGATGATCTGCCGCAGGTCCTCGATGATGGCATGATAGTCGGTCTTGATGCCGTACATGCCGGAGGTCAGCGTGATCAGTCCATTTCTGGACCATTGCCCATACGGGGCCTCGTCGGTCCGCTCGTGTTCGGCCAGCCGGAGCTCTGGCATATATGACTTGCTCCACAGATAGACACGCTCGTCATCAATGGGAAACAGCAGCGCAATGGAGGTCAGGTCACCGCCGCTGGATAAGTCAATACCCAGATAGCACTCCCGGCCAGCCATGTCGGCGATGGTCAGATCTGACTCACATGCTTTCCATTGGTCAGCCGGGATCAGGCAGCCGCCCGTGTAGGTTACCCAGGTGTTGAGCGACTTGGTCTGAAAGTTGACCAGGTCAGCGCCCTGCTTTTCCCTGGCATCAATTGCCTTCTCGGCCATCCTGGCCATCATTTCCTTGTCCAGCTCTGTGTCCGATTTCCATAAGATCAGCGGGTTGGCCTTGGCCCAGTTCTCCGGCTTCCAGATGTCGTCATCTGGATCCATCTCAGCGATGTAGATAAACTGGGAGTCCTTGTTGATGGCACCGTCCAGGATCTTCTTGCAAAATAGGTACTGCTGATAGCATGGTCCGTTGAGGTTGAAGCCTGCCGTGGTAATGGCCATGGTCAGGGCGTTGTCAACTCTGATCTGTCCGTCCAGCATCAGCTTGTACATCTGGATGGTGGCATGTGCATGATATTCGTCAATGACGGCCAGAATAGACCGAAAGCCATCAGCTGACTTCGTGTCCCTGCCGATGGCTTTTATTTCCGTTCCGTTGATTTTGCTGATTATCGTTGAGTTGTACTCCTTGATCCTGTACAGCTCACTGAGGTCCTTGTCGGCCTTGATGAATTTGGCAACCTCGTCCCAGACGATCTTCGCCTGGTCGTATTTAGTGGCTGCGCAATAAATCTTGCCTTCTCGGTATCCAGAAAATGTTGCGAAGTCGTTGACTATCTCCCCAGCCAGGAACGATTTCCCGTTCTGCCGTCCTATTTGGATGTAGGCTTCCCGGTATCTACGCTCCTTGGACCGTTTTTTACGCCATCCAAAGATGCTGCCGATGATGAAGTTTTGAAAGCCCCTGGTGATCAGAGGTTTCTCCTCCATTCCTTCCCCGATGGTCAGTGTATTGGCTATTTTGATATGCCGCTCGGCAATCTCCGGGTCAAAGATGTAGGGGAAATCTTTCCCCCTCTCCATGTCGTCCAGGTGCCGCTTGCAGCACAGATACTCTGACCGCCCTGCCAGCCGTTTCCCGCTCACGACCAGCTTTGCGTACTCCGTTGTCCGATCCGTCATGCCTGGAGCAGCTTTAAAAATTTGTTTTCTTTCTTTTCGGGCTGCTGCGGGACGATCAGCTTGAGCCGGTCCGTAGTGGCCAGGCCCAGCTTGGCGGAGGCACTCATGATCCGCTTGACGTACATCTCCTGGGCGGTCAGTGCGGGATTGACCTTCGGAGTCCGATTGCCCTGGGAGCCAACCACCTCGATGATATTGCCCTGCTTCTGGATCAGGTCATGGAGTGCGATGTAGTTGGACCAGGCATCAGCATAAACAGCCAGGACGGATAAGTCCAGGTTGTCCAGTAGTTCTATCCTGGCAGCTTCTTCCACCACCCGGGAAAATTCTTTTCTGGCTTCCATGTCCAGCCACTCGGGAGGGTCCAGCCCATCCCGGGGTAGCTTGTGCTGGTTCTCGGCCAGCTCCCGCTCCAGCCTGGAGTCTTTAGAGATCTTCCCACGCATCATAGACGTGGATTTTCTGCATCTTCCCATGGGCTCACCTCCTTGAAAAATGGTTTGGGATTTCTGGCGTTTTTGCGAAAGAAAAGAAATCGCGCGGTCCTATCCAGGGCGCCCAAAACTTTTTTGACCCACCCCCGGGTCACTCAAATTTGCGGAGAATATCGAAAAGTTTGGCCTGCATCTCCTGCTTGTGCCCGCAGCGATACTGATCATGGACCATCTTATGTGTCTTGGCACTAAGCAAGATCAGATTGTCTAGGTCTGCGCATCCCTCGGGATCCTCGACCAGCGGGATGATGTGGTGGACGATGGTGCCAGACACGATGCGATGGTTGACAATCCACTCATAGGCATCCATGCCATGGTATTTGTCCTTGACCATATCATGCAAGGCTGTCCACTCTTTGGAGTGATAAAAGCCAGCCCGTGCTCGGTCCCGATGGTCCCGGTCATACTCCTTATGCCGACGCTTGGCCATGGGGCACTGCTCGCCCTGGTTGTGTATGCGTCCACAGATGGGACAGGTACGCTTGAGCATTGTCTCCACCTCCAGATAAAAGAAAAAGCCATGCGCATGCATGACTCTGTCCTTTGCTGTTGATGCTATCATCATAGCATGTATAAGCCGCCGTGACCGATAGAGATTAGCGGAAAACTGCCAGAGAATTGCTCGCAAACTGCTAGGCTCTGCTAATCCTGATGGAAGAAGACAATGCTGGTCTGAAAGGGTACAGCCTTTGGTCCAAAGACCATGCGGGTCAGGCTCACCAGTCCGTCCTGTGCCTGGGCTCTGCAGGTACTGTAGCTGACGTTGCAGGCCATGGCCACAGCATCCCAGGAGTGTCGCTTGCGGTAGCGTGCCTCCAGGATGTGATACTGGAGGCTGTTAAAAGACTTGAGTGCCTCCATGCTGCTCTCAACCTTGTGGAGCAATGGCTCGATCTCTGCCAGCTCCTGTTCATAGCCTGCGATCCTATCCCTCAGCTTTTCATGGGCCGCAAAGGCCCGCTCCTCAACGCTCTGCTTCTCCCCGCCCCCACCACCTGCAGATGACAGGATGGGAGATGCAGGAGCAGCATCCTGGGCCAGCAGGGTCTCACAGTAGTGGATCTCCTGTCTGGTCGCCTTGACATACTGATTAAACTCGTCGTACCTCTCAAGATACTCCTTGACTGCGTTCACGTAGTCATTGTGATGCATCTTATCTCCTCCTGTCTGCTAGTAAAGCGGTAGTCCTGGCAGGCAAGGCAGCAGCCTGTCAGGACTATTTTAATCCTCAGTGATAACTATATCCACACCAGGATTGGTCTGATAGATCTTGATGGCATTGATGCCAATCACCCGGCTGTCGTCCTTGACGATAACCGTGTTGATGGCGTCCAGGATGCCCTTGAGGTAGTTGTCCAGATCTGGCTTGCTGGTCGGTCTGATTTCCCCCTTGATTGCCATAGCCTTCATCTTTTTGCTCCAGCTCTTGGGGACAGAACGGCCAACTGTCAGCGTCATGTAGCAAGGCCCATCAATAGGGGCAAAGTTTTTGTCCATCTCGTAGACCCTCTGGGCCTCTGACCGCACCAGGGCCTTGTAGTTCTTGCTCTTTTCCGGATCATAGGCTGTTACGTGCCCACATATCCGGCTAAACTTTGGACGGCCTTGGGCTACGGGCTGTCCCATGACGCAGATTTCTACTTTCCATTTCCCTGCGTCCCGGCTGACTCTAACGCTCATTTACCTCTCACCGCCCTCCTGAAAGCCTTCTCTGCGATCTCTGATCTCCGGCTATAACAAGCTCGCTCGTTGTTGCATTTTTTTACAAGCTGACCGTACTCATCCCTCATCCAGTGCCAGCTGGTGGCTGTCAGCAGCCTGCCACAGTAGGCGCAGCGTCCATAGTAGAGGTCCGCTGCCTTGACGCTGACGGGAGTCCGGCCTCTGGTAGTCCTCATGGCTGGCTGACCATGGCTGATGATCTGCTCGTAGGTGTATGTGTCGATCAGCTGCCGGTCAAACCGGCTCCTCTTAAATCTCACAAAGTGCTTACGTCCCATCCGTTAGTCCTCCCACTTGCGGCTCAAGGCAAGGGCACAGAGCAGGAGCGCCGCTAAGGACGCCCCGGTCACTGCCCCCAGTAAAAAGATACCTGCAGTCTCCATCTTGATCACTCTCCTATCTGTAGATCCGTCCGGTCCGGACGTTGCGCAGGACGATACGCCCCACAACCTCAAAGCCTGCCAGCTTAAATGCCGACTTGGCAATGGCCAGGGAGCGGTCCATGCGCTCTGTGTCCTCTGCCTTGTGTGGATCCGGCTGCTGCTTTTCCAGGTCCTCGATTACCTTCCCGGCGGTCGGGTCCGCATAATGCTCATCATTCCTTATGACCATTGGCTGCCTCCTTTTCCTCTTTAAGTCCTAAAAACAACAGGACGATCAGCACATCGAGTGCCTCCTTCTTGAGACTGGCCAGCGCTTCGTCCTCGCTGATCGGAGTCGGTCTCTGGCTTATCCCACGGGACCGGATGAGCTTGAGAGCCGCTTGGCTCAGCGCTGCGCTCTCCTCGGCCAGCTGCTCCAGCAGGTCCCGATATGGCAGGTCGCTAACCAGCTGATAGCTGTCGTAAAACAGATCGTCGTCCATCTCTTCCATTGCCATTCTTATCTCTCCCTTCTTCCGGTTCCCTGGGGGCATGCGGCCAGATCTAGGATCTTGTCCCCGCACGCCTTGCAGGTGATAAATGGCCATAGTCTCGGGTAAGACTGGTACTCCTGGGGGCTTAAAAACCGGCACCCGGAGCATCTGGCCACCCGTCTCTTGTCATCGTGCTCTTTTGTCTGCATGTTTTGCCCTCCTCTTGGCCACGATGCCGATGTCCACCAGGACGGAGTGGAGATCCAGATGCAACTGCCTCTTGAGCTTGGCCAGTGCGTTAAACACCTGGTCGAGGTGTTCCATGTCGGTGTCGTCGTCCTGATCCGACTGGATCTCTGCCGCCTTGATGATCTGGTCGGCTGCAGTCATGCAATACTTAGCCATATGTCGGTAGGACCATGCCAGCTTTCTGGCCTTAGCCCTGTCCATTTTGCTCTCCTTTGGCAAAGTCGTCGATGCACTTGAGGATGCTGTGGGTGAGCAGCGGGAGCCCACGTCTGGAGTAGTACGATCTGCCGCTCTCGATGACGTTGCCATCTTTATCGCACCTAAAGATCATGCACTCGTTGCCTGCGTCCGGCGCCCATCGCAGATCTGCCAGGTAGAGCTTTCCTTTGACCTTGGCGATTGCACGGAACCAGAGCCCCGTAGCTGCGTTTGGCTCGTGTCCAAATTTGCGGCCCATCTCCAGGATTTCCTCCGGGACCTCTGCTCTGCCATAGCTGACGTCTAAAATCTCAGCCCCGTGCAGCGTTTTGCCTTTTAACTCCTCAATCATTTCCCCTCAGCCTCCTCGTATTTATGCTTGCAGGTCGCTCCACAAAAGTAGAGGTTGTGCCCATGCCGGACCATGATGTAGGGATACCGTCCAATCGGCGGGATCCGGAAAATCTTGCCGCACCGGCAGCATACCCGCTGCCGGTGGTAGAAGTCCTTGAGCCCCTCATGCATGACCATCGCTGTCGCCTCCTTCATGCTTGTGTTGCCACAGTGGGACCACGTTGACCTTGGGCTTTGTCTGGCCCCATTTCTGGATTTCATCTGCACGCTGCGTTTGGGCTTCGTCCTCGGCTTTCTTTTCCTCGCACAGATCAAGCCACCACTTGGTCAGGAGCTCATGTTTAAGCTTTTTGCCTGTCTTATATCGGTTGACCAGGCACCAACCCTGATCAATACCCCAGATGATAAGATCCAGGGCCAGCGCAAGAAGTACCAGGTTAAAAAGGATTGTCGTCATTCTGCGTCCTCCTCCCTGATAATCCGTCTGATATGGATCCGATAGACGCTCTCTCCACTGTTTGGCTGATACAGCCTCATGTAGCTGCGCAGCGGCTCATGCCACCCGTGGATCAGCTTGATGTCTCTCATCATCATCCGCATGCCCCACAGCAGTTTCCGACGTTTTTTGGTGTTACTCATGGTCTTTGCCCCCTTCTTTTATCTCATTCTGTTTATCAGTCTCCGGATAGTTCATGACTTCCTCAATGGCAGCCTGTACAAATTTACAAGCTGGTTCATCAAGATGATGGTCCCCGGACCATTGGTGCCAGTCTTTCAGGCTCCTGCCGACGCCTTCATTGATGAGGCTTTCAAGGGTTTCAAAGTCTTTGAAATCGTCCAGGCTAAATTCGCCTTGATCCCATATTTGGTCACTGATGTACTCATTGATAAGCTTCTCTCCATCAACTTTGAAATTCTCCTCTCGGATTAAATTGATGTATGCCAGCTTGTCTTGGTAACGGTAATCTTCGCGGGTCCCCCATGTGTAGTCCCGGAATGAGTCACGGATCTGCTGCCGAAATTCATCGCTCACTACAGACTTAGGCGTAATCATTACTTTCACGCCCCTAGGGAAATACAAAACCTTGCTTTTCATGTCTCTGCCTCCTTTATTCGTCCTTACTCGATCATCTGGTTATCAGAATGGAATCTCTTCGTCGAACTGCATTTCAGTTCCAAAGCTACCCATGGGACCAGCGTTCTTCTGCTGGCCGCCTTTCTGGCTGCTGTCTTTCTTCCGGTCGATGAACTCGACACGGTCAGCAATGACCTCCGTCATATACCGTTTTTTCCCGTCTTTCCCATCGTAGCTGCTGACATGCAGACGGCCTTCCACTAGGACACGGTTCCCTTTTCCCAGCCAATTCCCGCACAGCTCTGCCGTCTTGTTCCATGCCACGATGTTGATGAAGTCCGTTTCCTTTTTCCCGTCCTTTGCCGCAAATGGACGGTCAACAGCCAGGGTAAACGTGGCCACCGTTTTCCCGGTGTTCGTCGCTCCAATTCCCGGTTCTTTGGTCAGTCTGCCAAGCAGCGTGATTCTATTCATTCGTCATTCCTCCCATAGCTTCTTCCTGGTCTACCTTGATAGCCTCTGTCAGTTTCTTCAATCTCTTCTCTCCAAAGCCAAAGTTATCACGGAGTGCCTTCTTCGTATCTTCAATGCCCAGGTTATAAACCTCTGTGCTGTACCCTATCAGCCATTCCCGAAATTCCGGGATGCTCAGCCTCTGGATATCTTTCAGACCCTGTCTGGTCACTCCCGGGATTGGGATTCCATGTTCACCCATGCTGACTTTCCGCTTCATCTCTGTACTTATCCTCCATTTTTTGTGCTTCCTATCACCCAACTAATCTTTGATTTTTCCCTTCGACGTACAGCCCATATGGTTTGATCATTTCGACGATTCGGCTGCCCAGTGCGCTGTCAATCACCGTGATATCGTGGATGCTGTACTCGCTTGAGAAGAACGTCCTCAGGTGATTGATATACCGAGCATTGATGATATCGAACATAATCTTCTCTTCGTCACGGTCCAGCCGCACCAGATGCCCGTTCTGGATTTCCCCCGCCATTTTGAACAGATCGTCGAAATAGACGTTGGGCAGTGTGCGCCACTTTTCCATGGCCGCATCGTAATCGTAGCTGTACCCCTTGGCTGCTTTCACCAGGTCAGGCATCACCGACCGATACGGGAAGTAATAGTGCGGCTCCCCGAATTTCTTTGTGATGGCCTGGCAGACGGCGATACAAAGATGGGTTTTACCCATCCCCGACATACCGAACAGGCCGAGACCTGGGCTTGTCTCCTTGTCGTAGCTGTTCAGGTACTTCATAGCCATGGCCAGCATCTTGCTGGCTTCCGGGCTCCTGCTGCCGTCGAACTTGGTCAGCGTGTACCGGTTGTAGTCAATCGGATTGACTCCTGATGCCCGCAGGTGCCGTACCACCATCCGTTTGGAATAGCAGCTTGGACAATGGGCCATATAGACGTGCCCGTCAGCTTCCGTCACTTCCACGTACCCGCTGCCGCCGCACCGGCTACAGTTAATCCCGTCCAACGGTTCACTCTGCTTTACCGGGGCCTGCAGCCCCCGTGCGGCTGATTTCTCTCGCACTCTGGCCAGCATGGCCGTATATGTAGGATCCATTTCTTTCCTCCTTCTCAGAATGGGATCAGATCGGCCTGCCGTATGGCTTCGTCACTCTGGATCTGATCCTTCTTTCTGTCTTTTCGCCGGGTCATATGACCCTTGTCTTTCCATGCCTTTAAAACGGCTTCAATGTAGTTCATGTTGAAAGCCCCAGCGCCAACGGCTTCCTCAATAGCGGCCTTCACCCAGATTTCTCCGTAGTCGCTTACATCCGCTTCTAAATCCTGCCGCTCTTTCATCGAATAAACAGGATGGATGTTCGACTCGAAAAAGTGAAGTACTTCTTTCCAGGTTTGGTCATCAACGGCGGCCGTCCCCTGTCTTGTTTTATTTAATACTGTTTTGTTTTGTTTATGTATGTGTGCAGGTTGTGCGTCATCATGATTCACAACCTGGTTGGCAAACTCATTTTGTCGTGCAGGTTGTGCGTCATCATGATTCACAACCTGGTTGGCAAAATTGCCGGAAACCGAAAATAACTGGTATAAGGCAGACTGTCTTCCTGACCGATTTGTTACCTTGATAAGACCGGCAGCTTCAAGTTCCCGTCTGGCTCGTCTGATAGTAGAAGGGCTGCACCCGGTGAGATTCACCAGGGTCGACATGGGAACGTTGAAAACCGGTTTCCACCTCGTCCCGTTTGCTACTCCCATCAGAGAATGCCAGAGCAAACGTGCGGAGGGGGAAAGATCACTGGTCTGGAGATATTGAAAGAACTGGTTCAGTTCACTGATGTAATTCATCTTTCCACCTCAGCTTCCGGTTACTTTTCGTCGAACATGCTCTCCTGGGCCCGCTTTCCCTGGACATACAGGGACGCCTCGTGGAAAAGGATGTCGATGTGGTCCATGATTTCCCGACTGATATTCGTTACGTCTACGGATGGCAGCGAAACGTTTTGGAACCGGCATGTGGTCGGATTGAAGATCTTGGCCGTAAAGCTGTAGGAAACCGTATCCTTCCTTACTACCTTGGTAACCTGGCTCACATGCACCCTGCTCATCGGGTCGGCCTCTGGATTGTAGGCGTCCGGGCTCATGGCGATGAGGGCGCAGAAATCTGGAGCCATGGCATCGAACGCTTCATCGAACTCTGGGCGGGCCGGTTCAACGCTTTCTAAAGTCAGTTCTGCCCAGTACCCGTTCCGATCTGCCTGGTATTTGATGCAGTAAACACGAGCGTTCGGGTCGAACTTTGCCGACATAATTTTTACTGGTTCACTCATTACTGACCGCCTCCTTCAGGCTTATGCCAGTTCATGTCACTGCCTTGTGTATAGCCCATCTGTATCAGTTTCATTCCAAACCGTGTATAGCATTCACGAAAATCAGTGAACTTCATCTCACTCAGATTTGCTATCCCATAATGGGATTTCATCTTGCTGGCATCGTGTCCTGTATATTGGCACATCACTTCAAGCTGGTTTGCCTGTGCAGCTGTAGGATGACCTTCTATATAAGGAACGGTGAATGGCAGCTTCTCTTTCTTTTCTGGACCCGGCTGTTGCTTCTGGTAGCCCTGTCGCTGTCCAGTCTGGCTGGCGGCGTTTCCATCGTCGTCTTTGTCCCAGGCGATGCCCAGGAAGGCGCTCAGGTCATACCGGCGGATATATGTCTCGCTGCTGCCGATGCTCTGCGGGTCGTTGCCCTTGGAGATGTTGAACTGACCGTCGCTCTCGATGAATTCCCCGCTCGTGTGGGTCAAGCGAGTACGGCACCACACCTTGGTCTTGCCAGCTTCCGTCATCTCCGTGGTAATGTCCTGGCTGATGTACAGCCCGTGTTTATTGGCTACAGGGCGGACGGCCATCATCAAGCCGTCCAGTTCCACGTATTTTGATTTGAAGTAGGGGTTGTCGCTATCCTTGCGTGGATCCTTCACTTCCATTTGGAAGGCCACCAGTGCCGGAGCGATTTCTTTCATTGATTCACTTGTCTTCATGATCTTCCTCCTTCACACTCACATAGAAGGTCTGTTCTGCCGGGTGAATCGTGATGCCGGGCAGCACTTCGCCGTTTTCGTCGATCATCTTGTCATGGTCGATGATACAAGACTTTTTGAGCCCGGACCAATCCAGCGACTCTTTGACCTTGACGTACTTCTGATTGGCTTCCTTGGCGTACTGCAGCAGCACATCGTCCTGGTGCTCGATTTTCGGCTGACCTTTGCGGAATCCAAATTTTCCACTGGGAAGGCTGACCGACTTCCGCTTGCTGTTCTTCAGTCGGTCCTCGGCGTAAACCTGCAGCTTTGCTTCGTCCGATGCATTGGCATTGTCGATGCTGCTGATCTTGGCTGCCAGCCAGACGTTTACCTTAGCATGCCAGGCGTCAGCTTCTCTTTGGACTGCTTCCTTCGCCCGGTTCCGTTTATTTATTCTGACCAGGATGGCTTCGGCATCTTCGTCAGATTTCAGGTACGGTGAATCAATTTCTCCCATGAAGTCTTCCAGCGACTTTTTCATTTCTTCCATTTCGTTACCTCCCGTGATACAATGAAGGTGAGAATTCTTTGCAGTTCAGCTTTCTCACCCTGGCTATCAGCATTGCCGTGCTGGTAGCCATTATTTTTTTACTCTGATCGTAATGACCTGGCCCGGTTTCAGGGCTCCCGGGTCCTTGATGTCATTGTCCAGGCGAACCCGGTCAATGACTTCCCAGACATCCTCACGACCTTGGTTGACCTTGCTGCAGATCTCCCACAGCGTCTCACCGGCCATCACCCGGCGGGATACCATCGTGTACTGGGGATTCCTGCGCTCCTGGACGGCCTGCCCGGCGTGGCACGCCATGGTGATGGCGCTCAAGCCGATGACCGCCGCAGCACAAATCTTGTTCAGATTCATCTTGAGTCCCTCCCTATGAGCGTTTCTACGGGCATCTTTAGATGCTTGGCGATGGCAAAGAAACTCAAAGACATTCCGATTTTCAAGCTGAATGCCGCCTGGCTCATCTTCTTTAGCCGCCAGATCTTGATCAGATTCCTGACACCCATACGGCGTTCTTCTTCTGTCATATGAGTTATCATTTCCGGCGGCTCCATTACCAGGCCCTTCAGGTTCGTCCCCATTGCTTTGGCAATGGCCTTCAGCCGCTCCGCCTTGGGTTCCCCGTAATGGCCCAGCTCGAAGGCGCTGACCCAGGTCCCGGAAAGGTTAATCCGTTTTCCGAAAGCTCTTACACTCAGGTGATTTTTTAACCGGTAGGCCCGCAGGTTCCGCCTGGCATTCCGGATCATCTTGTAATCCATGTCCTCTCACTCCTTATCAATCGGTTTCTTCCTCTTTTGGGCTATTCATCATTATGTGTCTTACCCGTGGCCAGCAGCCATGGATCTATACCAAGATGATCCACTATGATCCAGAAAGACCGCAAGCTGATGCTGCTGCCACGCATGAATGATCTGTAAGCAGGCTCTGACAAGCCGATTTGATTGGCAAAATAAGTGATGCTTTTGCCGTGAGCCTTGCGGATAGCCTCCAGGTTGTCCCGGAAGATAGCCTGGTCGATGTCGGCCAGGTGCACCGGCATCTCTACGGGCTCCTTGTACAGTGCCTGGATCGGGATGCCCAGTATGTCCGCATAACGCTGTTTTGTGGCCTGATCAAGCGCCATGATGGGGTTGCTCTCATAGCTGTTGATAATGTTGGTCTTTCCGTGGCCTAGCAGCTTGCTGATGGTCCGCTGCGGAAGGCCTTTACGCATGCGCCACAGCCTGGTATTTTGACGGAAATTGTCTTCCAGGATTGACTCCCTTCCCTCCAGCTTCATTTCCCTCGCCTCCTCCCTGGGTACTCAGCCAGGCCTCGTACTCTGTCTGATGGGCCTGGACGTAACTGCTGATGAAATCAATCAAGTCATACATGGTCAGCCTCCGTTCCTCGCTTACGCTACCGTAAGTTTCGGGGTAAAAAAATACCTGGATGCCATGAACTTATCCTCCTGCAAGGCGTCCATGATCTTGCAGATCTCTATTTGAGTAAATTCTCTCCGATTGTTGAGCTTCATGCTCAGCGTAGCCCTATCCATGCCTACTGCACTGGCTAGGGCTTTTTCACTTCCATACCGCTCCCGGATTTTGCCTCTCAAAACGCTGTAGTCAAACTCCATATTTACACCTCCTCCGTAATTACGTTTTCGTAACTACATGTATATAGTATCACTGTTTTTACGTTTTGGCAACTGTTTTTATAAATTTATTTATTTTTGATTGTGAAAACGTAACAGAAAGAGTATAATATATATGTAGTAATTGCGAGGAGGCGATTGCATGGATACCTTTGGTGGGAGACTTAAACAGGCCATGGAGGCCGAAAACATAAGCGCAAAAGAGCTGTCCGACAAGACCGGCATCAGCGAGGCGACTATATCGAGATACCTCTCCGGACAGTTCGTACCGAAACAAAAGAGGACCTACGCCCTGGCCACAGCGCTAGGTGTTGATCCTGCTTATCTGATTTTTGGTACAGGAGAGCCACCTAAGCCAGTGGAGCCCTACTACCGAGATCCGGAGACGGTCCGCATGGCCCAGGAGCTGATGGATAATCCCAACGGCCGTATCCTCTTTGATGCCAGCCGGGATTTATCCCCGGAGGACATCAAGATCGTGCTCAACCTGATCCAGGGCCTCAAGGCAAAGGAGGGAAAGTGATATGATAATCATCACCTATCAGGACCTTCCCCGCCGGGTCCCGGCCCTGGTCCACGAAAATGACGACGACAGCTATACCATCATCATCAACCGGTCCCTGTCGGAGGCGGACCGGAAGGCAGCCGCCTGGCATGAGATCCGCCACCTCAAGGGCGGGGACCTGGGCGGCAAAGACGGGGCTGATGTGTGCTCCGTGGAGTCAGCCTGTCATGGATCCAGTCAGACCTACCGGATCGCAGATGACCCGGAAATCTACATTAAGGACGGAGAGTGACAACCCGTCACGATTTGAGGAGGATAAAAATCATGAAAAAGATCATCATCCTGGTTACCATGCTTTTTACGATGCTACAGTCGGTGGCCCTGGCCGCCGGTCAGGTCAAAGTCATGCAGATCATCCGGGCCCCCATGGCCTGGGGGAACGCCCAAAAGACTGCAGCTTACTTTGACAGCTCATTCCGGGCCATGTTTAAGGGCAAGGGCGTGGAGCTGATGGACCGGCAAAAGACCAACCAGGTGGGCCGGGTGTACTGTGAGGACAACCGGATCAAGGACATCAATAATGACGACTGCGCCAAGATTGGTCAGCGGGCCGGGGCGGACTACGTGCTCTTTGTGGCCTACAGCCTCAACAACCTGCGCCAGGGAACTATCTTTAGCCCCTCGCCTACCATGACCGGCACTGCGTCCATCAGGCTGATCAGTGTCAAAGACGGACAGCTCAAGATCATGGAGTCCCAGGACTTTGACGGGAAAAAGTCGGAAGCCCGGGATGCTTATACATCAGTAGAGCGCAAGTTTACCCGGGATCTCCGAGGTTTTGAGCTCTAACAGGCAATAAAAAAATCCCCACCCGTGAGGCAACACGGGCAGGGATACCACATAATCAAAGCGGAGGCTGATCATGTACAATTATTATACCATTTCCGCCTCCTGCATGCTATAGGAGGCTATTTTTTATGGGACAAAAATGCGTCATATATACAAGATACAGCTCAGACCGGCAGCGGGAGGAGTCCATCGAGGGCCAGATCCGGGTCTGTGAGGACTACGCCAAGCGCAACGGCCTGGAGGTCCTGCATATCTATGCAGACCGGGCCATGACCGGGAGATCTGATCAGCGCCCGGAGTTTTTGACGATGATCCGGGACGCTGCCAGTATGAGCTTTGATATCGTCCTGGTCTATAAGCTAAACCGTTTTGCCAGGAACCGGTACGACAGCGCCAAATATAAACACAAGCTCAAAAAGTACGGCGTAAAGCTGGTCAGCGCCATGGAAAACATCGCCGACGATCCCTCCGGCATCCTGCTGGAGTCTGTCATTGAGGGCATGGCCGAGTACTACTCTGTGGAGCTGGCCGAGAACGTAGTCCGGGGCATGACAGAAAACGCCCTGGAAGGCAAGTGGCCTGGCGGGATCGTCCCCCTGGGGTACAAGCTGGACACTGACCATCATCTGGTCATCGATGAGCCCAACGCCCTGGTGGTCCGCCGGATCTACCAGATGATCCTGGACGGCCGGACTCCCGCCTCCATCTGCCGCATCCTCAATGCAGAGGGCAAGCGGACGGCCACAGGCAGGTCCTTTAACCACAACAGCATCACCAGGCTGCTGAGCAATGAGAGATACATCGGCACCTTTAGCTGGCGGGACATCCGCCGCACGGGAGTCGTCCCCCGCATCCTGGACGACAGGACTTTTTATGCTGTCCAGGAGCTCCGCAAGAGTCGGCAGCACCACAAGGGCGTGGCCAAACGGTCCGAAAATTACATGCTGACCGGCAAAATATTTTGTGGCCGCTGCGGCAGCCCCATGGTAGGCAAGAGCGGCACCAGTAAAGGAGGCTGCATCTATTACTATTACAACTGCCAGCACCACATCGATGGATCCGGATGCCCTGCCCGGCCCGTGCGGACCGACAAACTGGAGGACCGGGTGGTCCAGGTGACCACAAAGATCTTGAGCCAGCCGGATGCCATCAAGGCCATCGCCCGGCAGGCCATCGCCATCCAAAAGGAGCGCCGGGAGTCACTGGAGGTGCAATCACTCAAGGCTCAAGTCAATGACCTGTCCAAAAAGCTGGACAACTGTCTAAAAGCCATTGATAACGGGGCTTTTTCGGAAGCCCTATGTAATCATATGCGTGATTACGAAAGTCGGCTCAGAGACCTAAAAGCGGCGCTCAGCCGGGCACAATTAATGGACAGAGGTGGTAAGCTGACGGAGCAGCAGATAGAGTTTTTCTTCTATGCGATTTCTAAACAGTTAAAAACGGAGCCTCGCTACAAAGAGATCCTCCTGTCCTCCCTGGTCCGCTGCGTAATCGTCAACGACGACTCAATCGAGATCCAATACAACTACAAAAAAGAACTCCCCACCCTGGCCAATCCGGTCAAGGTGAGAAGTTCGCATAATGTTTCTATGGTGACCCCGGAGTGATTCGAACACTCGACACACGGCTTAGAAGGCCGTTGCTCTATCCAGCTGAGCTACGGGGCCAAAATAAAATGGAGCGGGTGATGGGAATCGAACCCACGTAACCAGCTTGGAAGGCTGGAATTCTACCATTGAACTACACCCGCAAGGTGTCTGTCGGTTTTATCCGTTCTGCGTCAACCGACTTATATATTATAGCACAGTCCTCCTAAAATGTCAAGTTTATTTTCTTTTGAAAAATCGGCACAATCACTTGCTGTACGGATGATTCTACAAAAATAAACAAAGTAAATTGATGTTTTGACCAGCATGGAGGGAATTCTGCAAATGCCATTTTGCAAGATTTTTGTTCTGTATCGTATCGACTGGGCTTGTTCCGGAGCGTGGAATAATCGCAATTTTCCGGAAAAGGCTTGATTTTTTCGCCGCTTTGTGGTATGATAGGAACAATGCAGCAAAATTCCGGATGACTTTTCCGGAGGAAAGGATACGATATGGCAAAAAAACAATCCTATGACAACGAAAGCATTACCATGCTCAAAGGCCCGGATAAGGTGCGAAAGCGTCCGGGCGTTATTTTTGGTTCAGACGGACCAGATGGCTGTGCGCACTCTATTTTTGAAGTGATCTCCAACTCCATTGATGAGGCTCGTGCCGG
>ERZ779705.575-NODE-575-length-32307-cov-3.498109_pt1 | contig 32307 bp, 28 predicted proteins | sample MGYA00511385_ERZ779705 | MGnify/ENA primary metagenome ERZ779705 (study PRJEB29588, sample SAMEA2145301) | human gut metagenome | biome: human gut; feature: human-associated habitat; material: faeces | place: Denmark | collected 2008/2010 ... | reverse complement strand
CTGAATTTTTACGGACAAACGGCCATTTTTGACCATTTTGTCCGTAAACGGCATTTTTCGAGCGATCCATTTACGGACAGACGACCCATTTTCATTGATTTGTCCGTAAACGGCAGTGATTTTGCCAAATGCAGCACTCGCTAAATCAGCGCGCCAGGCTCTCAGTCAAATTTGCCGCCAAAATCTTTTGAGTTATTTCCGCCATAGCAGGCGATTGTCATGAATATGAAAAAAACGGATGATTTGCAATTGATTGCAAATCATCCGGTTTTTCAATTTGGGGCATCGTTTTTTCTCAGACCCTTTTTGTTTGAGGATAAAAGCAACACTTTTTAAACTAACAGTATATCTAAATCAAGTTGATTAATTATAAATTAACATAATCTTGATATGTAATTCTATGTTATAATATTTGTAAATACAAAAAGTGAGGTGAACTGTATGGCTGAATTGAAATATATGCAAATTCTCGAAACGATCAAGTCGAGAATTTTGGATGGAACGTATCCTGTCGGAAGTCTTATTCCTGACCAGAATTCTTTAGCGGAAGAATTCAAGACAAGCCGAATGACCGTCAAAAAGTCGCTTGACATGTTGGCTAAGGAAGGTTTTATCTATTCCAGAAGAGGCGCTGGTACCTACGTCAGAAAAAACGCGCTTGCGCAGCGTGACGCTTTGCCGGTAAACGAGTATGAAGGTTTGACGCATCAGCTTGGGGCCGATCGCGTTAAGAGCAAAGTTATTTCGTTTAACGTGACTTTTCCGGATGAAGAGATTCAGGAACGCTTGGGAGTCAAGGCAAGCGATCCGGTTTATGAAATCAAGCGTCTGCGCCTTTGCGACGACAAACCTTATGTGTTTGAGCACACGTTCATGCCGATCAGAATGGTTCCTAATTTGACCGAAGACGTTTTGAGGCATTCCGTTTATTCGTTTTTGCAAAAAGAATTCGGCTTCAAAATTGGGAGTGCTTTTAGACGCATCTCAGCAGAAAAAACAACGCAAGATGACATCGACTATTTGGAAGCTGAAAAAGGCGATCCGATTCTGCAAGTGATCCAGGTCGTGTATTTGGAAGACGGACGTCCGCTTGAGTTTTCCTGCAACAGACACCCGTATAACGGTGATCATGCCTATACGTTGCTTGATCGCAAGTAAAAAGAAGCTGTTTTTGGAGAACAGCTTCTTTTTTTGTCTGCTCGCCCGTCTGAAACGGCTGTCTGCGGGCTCAAAAGCAGAACAAAAATCCCCGAAATCGGAAAAATGTTCTGCCAGGCGGGAGAAATCGGTCTAAAAGCTCCCTTCGCGTCAATAAAAAATGGCGCTGATGAATAAGTCAGCGCCATTGATATAAATTCAGCTAAAAAGTTCCGTTCTCAACGTCCAGCAGGAATTCCTTCAAGTGTGCAAAATACACGGGGGCATTGTCGATCATATGGTGATGGCCACCGTTTGGAGTAGTTGCGAAACGGGCGTGCGGGATGGTTGCTGCCATGCGCCTTCCTGTTTCAAGCGGCATCGTTTCGTGTTCGCCGTAAGTGATGAGCGTCGGCACGGAAATGTTTTTGATCTTGTTTCTGATGTCCCAACCATCCAAAGCACCGGTGATGACGAATTCGTTGTCGCCTTGGAAGTAATTGTAGACGGAAGTTGCGACGGTGCTTGTCAAATGGCTGATTGCAGGCGGCTGCTTGCGATCGACGTAGCCGCAGTTCAGTTTGTCGATCAGCTTTTGGTAGCGTTCGTTGTCATAGTCGCCGGAATTTTCGCATTCTTTCATGAAGTCAAGATCTTCTTTTGAATATTCGTGTTCGCGAATCTTATTGATGTTGACGATATATTCGGCAATGTTGTCGGTCATGCTGGAAATGATGATGCCCTTGAGGTGTTTCGGATATTTCAAAGCATATTCTTGGGTAATTGCTCCGCCCCATGACTGACCGATGAGATAAAAATCGTCGATGCCGAGTTTTTGGCGAACCTCTTCAATTTCATCGACAAAATAGTCCATTTTTAAAAATTTATCAACGTTTTCCTGCTTGGTGAAATCCGGCTGATCAGAATACCATGAGCCGAGCTGGTCATACATTGTAACCTGTACGTCGATGTCTTTTAATTTTTCAGCAAAATTTTCATAATATTCGTGGTTGCCGCCTGGCCCTCCGTGAAGGCAAAGTAAGCGGATTTTTCCGCCGACGTTGTCAGTGTGGGTCCATAAATGGTAGCCGTTGTCCAAAGTAAGAATTGTCGTTCCTTCACGCATGATAACACCTGATTTCTAATGTGATACATTAATTTTAACACTCTTTCTTAGAATCAGCGTCAAATTTTGCATGATTGTCATCGGTAAAACCGATTGTAATTGTCTTGCGACTGATTTTTCGGACTATATTATTTTTAATAAGACACATCTTATCGTTTAGATTATTTTCATCTTCAAAAAGCCGTCTATAATTCTTCACTCAAGACGCTAAAAAATGTCAATATTCATCAATTTTCTGTGTTAGAATACTAATAAACAGTTAGGAGGTAATTAATTATGTGTACAGCAGCAACGTATACTGGCAAAGATCACTATTTTGGTCGCAATCTTGATTTGGAACTCTCCTACAATGAGTCCGTGACGGTTACGCCACGCAAATTTCCGTTAAAGTTTCATCAGGTACATGATATGAACGAACATTTTGCCATCATCGGGATGGCAACGGTTGTCGCTGATTATCCGCTTTATTATGATGCAACGAACGAAAAAGGATTAAGTATGGCAGGGTTGAATTTCCCGGGAAATGCAGATTACAAAGAACCTGCAGAAGATGTCGACAATGTCGCATCCTTTGAATTCATTCCTTGGATTCTCGGACAATGCGAGACTGTTGCTGACGTCCGTAAATTGCTTGCAAAAATCAATATTACGAACGTTGAATTCAGTGAACAATTCCCGCCGAGTCCATTGCACTGGATGATTTCCGATAAGAATGAGTCGATTACGGTTGAACAGACGAAGGCGGGACTTAACGTCTATGACAATCCGGTCGGCATAATGACGAACAACCCTGAATTTCCATTCCAGATGTTTACGTTGAACAACTATCGCCGCGTTTCTCCAAAACCGGTCGCATCAACGTTTGCAGATGGCCTTGAACTCGATGAATATACTCGCGGAATGGGCAGCATGGGACTGCCGGGAGATCTTTCATCCAACTCGCGTTTCGTTAAAGCAACGTTCACGAAGCTCAACGCGCCGAAGATGGCTGATGAAAACACGAGCGTCAGTCAATTCTTCCACATTCTCGGTTCCGTTGAACAACAGAAGGGATGCTGCGACGTTGGCAACGGCAAATTTGAATTCACGATTTATTCTTCATGCTGCAACGTCGATCGCGGAATCTACTACTATAAGACTTATGACAACAGCCAAATCACGGCAGTAGACATGCACAAGGAAGATCTTGATTCAGCAGCTTTGAAATCATATAAGCTGATTGAAGAACAACAAATCTTTGCGCAAAACTAAAATTGAGTTGATCACGATGTTTCGTTAATTGTCAGGGTACGTATCTTCTGAGTTTATTGTATGATTTTCGCGCTTTCGAACGTGCCCTGAACAGCAATTATCTGGGATGTGTTTGTTTCAGTTTGGAATCGCAATGGATTTGCGATTCTCAAGGGGAGATGCGCGATTTGGGGACGATCATTCAGCGCGCATCGTTATTTGAATTGAGAGCCGGACTAGCCAATTACGTTTGATGCAACTTATCCTTGCTATGAACCGTGCTCTCGGTTTGCAATTTGTACAGTCCGTTTAAAAGGAAGAGGCTTGGGAAAAAGTCCCGTTTCTTTCTTGAATTAAATGAAAGACCCAAAAAACCGGATGATTTGCAATTGATTGCAAATCATCCGGTTTTTCAATTTGAGGCATCGTTTCTTTTCAGCCTCTGTCGTATGTTAGTTCAAATTTTTGACGTTTATCGTCAGACGGGTTTTCGTTCCGTCCAACGTATAACGGATATCTTCGTTTCCGCGAACGGTCATCCCCATGTCGGTCGAATAAACGATCAGGCCCAACTGATGTCCGGCCTTGATTCTGTGAAGCATCGGCTGCAAAACAACGTCGATGTCAACGTATTCGTCGGCCGAAAGATCGTCCGCATGCCACAGGTTCGTTCGATTTTGAAGATTCAGGTGGCCTTTCGTAATCAGCTTGAACGGCGTTTCTTTTGCCAGCTTGAATTCCATCAGGTCGTCAGTGCGCCAATGGAAGCCGCAGTCGATGGCTTTGCGAGCAAGCGTGGTCGGAACTTTTCCCAAACGCTTGTCCTTGCCATAGTCGATGAGCATGAAGCTCAGCATGCCGTAGTCGCGCGAACTTTTGACCCTTAAGGAAACTTTTGGTGCTCCTTCAAGAACGATGTCTTTGTCAAATGCAGTGCTCTTCCACACGATGCGGTTCGAATCAAGCGGCGTCTTTTCGGAAGCCAGATCGTGTTCCCATTTTGCAACGTCGCTGACGTATGCTTCGAAATCTTTTTGATCAAGGCTGTCTTTGAATTGCAGTTCCTTGGCATGACAATTGCCGTCGTGGCCGTCAGCACTGCATTTTTCAACGGATAACGGGTTGAGCTTGCCGCAAGGCGTTGCCTTCAAGACAACTTCGTCCGCATCCTCATCGATCCACGAATCCTTGGCATGCCAAGTGCTTTCCTTGATGTTGTCTTGGACCAAAACGTTTGGCAAAAGCTTTTCTGCACCGTTTTCCAAGCCATAGAGCTTGTGGGAAAGCCACAGGTTCATCATGTCCGTGAAATCAAGCGACTGAAAGTTGTTGACGTAGATGTGCTGCCCTTGATGCAAAACAAGTTTTGAAACGACCGGGAGCTTTTGCAATGCGTTGTAAAGATTGTAGACGTTTCTTGGTTTGACGTTCCAGTCGTTCAGACCGTGGACCATCACGACGTCGCACTTGATGTTCTGAACGTCTTTCAAGTAGTTTCTTGCATCCCAAAACGTGTTGTAGCTGCCGGTTGTCCGATCCTGACCGCGCGTGATTTTTGCGAGATGGTTCTCCCAATCTTTTTTGACGTGCAGGAAATCGCCGGGTTGCTTGCGACGACTGAAGCAGTCTTCTGCCAAAACGTCGGCGTCTTCACCGGGAAAACCGCCTGGAGCAACGACCAGACCACCGTCTCTGTAGTAGTCGTACCAATTTGAAATCGCAGCTTCCGAGATGATCGTCGACAGCCCTTCGACGCCGGTGGTTGCAGCAGCAGTGGCGAGCGTCCCGAGGTATGATTTGCCGGTCATTGCGACGTGCTTGTTGCACCACCATGCTTTAATTTCGATGCCGCTCGTCTTATCGATGAAAGCCTTCCTGTTGCCGGCAAGCCATTCGATGATTGCAGTCGTTGATTCGGTTTCTTCTTTGGAGCCGCACGTCCTGAAGCCGTCGGAGTCCATCGTGCCGATGCCGGCCGCATAGACGGCGGCAAATCCGCGTGCCAGCATGTAGTCGTTTAACGTATATGAAAATTCGCGCGGGAAAGTCTCGTTGGCCGACTTGACGGTGCCGTTGACGGTTTGTTTTTTGATCTCTGTTTTTGGTTTTGCCGTGTATTTGATCTCGTCATAAGTCAAGGAATCGGGCGTTTTGCGCGTCAGCTTGACGTTGACGTCATGTGTCATGGCCTCGACCGTGGCATCGTTTGTTCCTTGATTGTAGGGACTGGCCGTATAAAGCGCGGGAACTTTGAGGCCTTCTTCGGTATCTTTAGGGCGAATAATTTCTGCCTTGAGCAAATCGGCTTTGCCGTCATGATCAGTATCGAGATCGGATTCGACGTAGACGACTTCGAAAATCAGTTTGGTCGTGTCAAAGACGGGCTGGGCCTTACCGTTGAAGAAAACCGGCTTTTCGGAAACGGGCAGGTCATAGAAATCAATGAAGAAGCCAAGATTTCCGAGATGATCGAGCAGCGTCTGGCCGTTTTTGCCGTGAGTTGCCAAAAGGTCGTAGAAGGCACTGATCAGGTCTGTTGAATCTTCAAGCTTGTCTGCGTGAAAAACGCCAAGCTCGTCCATTGATTTGAGCGGATTGTCGATGTCAAATTCAGTGTCGGGCTCAAATTGCAAAAGCTGCATGGCAACAGCGTAGAAGACGGTCAGATCGACAGTCTTTTTTTCGATGAATTCCGGGACGGATTCGGTCTTGGTAGCGGCCAGAGAAGCTAATTTTTCATGCTTTTGAGCCAGACATTTGGCTTGCGGAAAGCATTTCAAAAGAAGATTTTTCCAAAGCAGGTTCAGATCTTCCTGTTGTGCGCCAGCTTTGATGAAGCGCAGTTTGGACAATTCTTCAAGTTTTGTTTCAAAATTTGCCGGGGTGTGTGCGAATTGATTGATTTTCATGATGGCCTCCAAAATTAAAATAATCTAACTTGATTATAACCCATGAGCCTGTTTTACGCTCGGCAAATTATGACTATTGCGACAAGTATAAGCACAGATTGCAGATAGAGAAATGTTTTCAATATTTGATTGAACTGAAAAGAAAAGTGGTCTAAAATTACATATGTATTAGCATAACGGATGAAGAAAACGCTTTAACGACAGCGGGGGGACGTTTTATGAAAGCGCGAAAAATTTTTGTGATTACTATAAGTCTTGTCAGCAGCATCTTGTCTGTCGGATGTTCGAGTCATCAGACAAAAAAATCGCATGCAAAGCCTGTCAAACAAGAGGCATCCATGAGGATAAGAGGTATGGTCAAAATGCTCGACACCGTCAAAAGCATTGATCAAAACAGCATTCAGATCAACCAAAACGTTTTTGAGGGATTGTATCGCTATGATAAAGAAGGTCACCTGGTCCTGGCCGGAGCGAAAAGCGAGAAAACAGAAGATGGAGGGAGGGTCCACGTCTACAGACTAAGAAAAGATGCCAAGTGGTCAAACGGCGATCCGGTGGTGGCACAAGATTATGTCTATGCCTGGAAGAAGCTGCTTTCGCTTAAGGAGAGCGCGTCGAATTGGACGAATCTTTTGATTTTGAAAAATGCAAATGAGATTCATGACGGCCAAAAAGATATGGAAAGCCTTGGCGTGCAAGCACTTGACGACCATACCCTGAGAGTCGAACTCATAGGAAACATCCCTTATTATAAGGAAATTTTCGCAAGCACGGCAATGTTTCCGCAAAATCATGCAGTTGCCGAAAAGTACGGCGATGAATACGGGAAAACGTCCGCAAGCACCGTATTTAACGGACCGTTTTCCGTTGTGGGACTGGAACAGGGCAGCAAAAAATGGGAACTGGTCAAAAACAAGAACTATTGGGGCAGAAAAGACGTCAAGCTCAAGCGAATCAAGTACGTCGTTGAAAGAGATCAGCCCAGCGATCAGAAAGATTTCTTCAAGGGAAAATGCGACTATGTTCGCATCGGTTGCTCTTATGACGAAAAGCTTGCTTCCAAAAAAGGATTCCACAAGCGTCTGATACCTGAAGTTTCGATGATCTGCTTCAATCAGAAACGACAGGTAACGGGAAACGTTCATTTCAGGCGCGCCGTGACTTACGCGATCGATCGCAAGAAGATTGCGGCTTCAAAAACGTTTCATGTAAAGGCTCTTTACGGCATTGTTCCCGCCAATTATTCGTACAGTCCTGAAAATGACGTGGATTACAGGGAAGATGCCGGAAACATCGTTGGTTTGGACAAAAAGAAGGCCCAAAACGAGTGGAAACAGGCCCAAAAGGAAACCGGGAGAAATCAAGTCACTTTGACGCTGTTGTTCACTAAAGATATGCGGTACTCTGATGATATTGCGAGAAAAATCAAGGAAGATCTTGAAACGACTCTTCCTGGATTGCAGATCAAGATTAAAATGGTTGAGTTGAACGAAAAATTGGAACGGGCATTCGATCACGATTACGACATGTTTTATCAATCATGGCAGCCGAGCTATGTCGATCCGTTAGCGTTTATCGTCAACGGCGGGATGGAACATCTCAGAGAAGATTACCACAATCCCGACTATCAAAACAACCTTGAAAAAGCCGCCACGTGCGGAGGAGACTTCAGCAAGAGAAGGGGGTTCATCATTGCGGCCGAAAAAGATCTGGTCGAAAAGGATGCGTTCGTCGCTCCGCTTTTTCAGCAGTCAAACGGGTACCTGCTTAATCCGAATCTGCGGTGCGTCGGCTTTGTTCCCTATGGGTCGGCCTGCATCTTGAGAGATGCCTGGATCAAAAAATAGTATTTTCAATTATTAGACGAGACAAGAAATTTTTTCTCATTTTTAAACGTTGATGTATCAAGGCTTCGACGGAGTGAAAGGGGATTCGGGTCGAAATTTTCTAATTGACATCTAATCCTGAATTAAGTATTATTTGTAGATGAAATAATTTTTATCAGGAGGCCCTTTTATGAATTTTAAAGAGAGAGTTTTTAGAAAAGAGAGCCTGGCACGTTACCTTGACTCGGACAAAAAGTTCTCCAAGCAGCTTGGAGCTTTTGATTTGATCACAATGGGAATCGGCATCGTAATCGGGACCGGGATTTTTATTCTTCCCGGAACGGTTGCAGCCATGCACAGCGGTCCTGCAATCATTTTATCTTTTGTCGTCGCTGCAGTGGTCTGTTCGCTTGCGGCCATGTGCTACGCTGAATTTTCTTCTGCTCTGCCGGTTGCGGGTTCTGCATATTCTTTTGGGAACGTTGTTTTCGGCGAGATTGTCGGTTGGTTTTTGGGATGGGCCTTGATCTTGGAATATATGCTCGCCGTCGCAGCAACCTCTACTGGATTTTCCGCATATATGAGATCATTGCTCGAAGGATTCGGAATCAATCTTCCAAAGGCAATCAGCGGTCCGTTTGATCCCTCAAATGGGACCTATGTCAATTTGATTGCGATTTTGATCGTCTTGTTCATTTCTTTGATTTTGTCGCGAGGTGTCAGAACTTCAATGACGGTCAACAGCATTATGGTTTTCGTCAAAGTTACAATCATCATTGCGTTCATTGCGGTCGGATGTTTTTACGTCAAGCCGTCAAATTGGCATCCGTTCATGCCGTTTGGCTTTGGCGGCGTAATGGCCGGAGCGGCTCAAGTCTTTTTCGCCTATCTTGGTTTTGATGCTGTTGCCGCATCGGCAGCCGAAGTTAAAAATCCGTCGCGCAACATGCCGCGCGGGATTATCGGCACGCTGATGATCTGCACCGTGCTCTATATGCTCGTTTCGGTTGTTCTGACGGGGATGGTTTCTTACAAGAAACTTGACGTGGCGGATCCCGTTGCTTTTGCGCTTCATGCCGTCAACCAAAACTGGTTTGCCGGTGTTCTTTCTGTTGGTGCTTTGGCCGGGATGTTTACGATGATGGTTTCGATGATTTTCAGTTCTTCAAGGCTGATTTACTCGATCGGGCGCGATGGACTGCTGCCGAAGTTTCTCGGCCAGATCAACGAGAAGACCAAAACGCCGGAACACAGCATGGCTGCGGTAACGATCGTTATTGCCTTGATGGGCGGATTCGTTTCGTTGGATCAGTTGACCAATCTGGTTAATATCGGCACGCTGTTGGCATTTGCGTTCGTTTCGCTCGGCATCATCCCGCTTCGACGCCGTCAAGATTTGCAAAACGATGGTTTCAAGGTACCGTTTTATCCCGTGCTTCCGATTTTGTCCGCAGTTCTTTGCGTCGTGATGCTTCTGCAGCTTTCTGCAGAAACATGGATTGCATCCGGCATTTGGTTTGCAATCGGGATGGTAATCTACTTCGGATACGGCATCAAGCACAGCAAGCTGGCTTCATGATGATTCGGAATAAGATGAGATGTTCTTAAAAAAACTATGCCTCAAACTAAAAACCCGGATGACTTGCAATTGACTGCAAGTCATCCGGGTTTTTGCGTATGCCCTGTTATGATGGAAACGGCAAAAGGAGTCGAGGGCTGCCTTTTACGGGCAAATCCCAAAAATCACCGTTTTGCCCGTAATCGAGGGCTGACACCCCTTGTCTCATTGTGCAATCAGGCAATCAAAAAAGCGCCCCGCTTCTTAATTAGCATCGGGCGCTTGTTTTGACTAAGCTTTTTCTTCTTTAAGAGCCTTCTTTTGTGCCATGACTGAATGCTTCAGCATGAACGGAGCAATCACCGTGGTCAGAATGATGACGATGATCACGCCGGAGTAGAAGTCGCTCGAAAGCAATTTTGCCTCGTATCCGACTTGGGCGATGATCAGAGCCATTTCACCGCGAGAAACCATTCCGGCACCGATGATGTCTGCGGAACGCATGCTCATGCCAAGGATTTTTGCGCCAAAGCCGCAACCGATCCACTTGGTCAGCAATGCCAGAATCGTCAGCGGGATAATGAAAATCAGATCTTTAAAGAAACCGTCAAACGTCATGTTGAGTCCGATGCTGACGAAGAACATCGGGATGAACACCGCATACCCGATCGGTTCGATGTTCGAGTCGATTTCTTTTTTGCAAGGCGTCTGTGCAACCGCAACACCGGCAAAGAATGCGCCGACAACGTTGCTCAAGCCGACTTCTTCTGCAAGATAGGACATTCCCATGCAGATAAAGACCGACATCAGAACCACTGAAGACGGAATCGAGAATTTTTCTGCGATGCCCATGAGGAACGGAGCAATGTATTTGAACAACAGATAGATTCCTGCAAAATACAGTGCCTGAAGCACCAACGAAAGCCCGATGTTCGACTGGACGTGCCCGCCCGATTTGGCTGCAACGTCGCTGAAGATGCTGACGAGCACGCTTAAAATCAGGACGGCCAGAATATCGTCGATGACGGCCGCTCCAAGAATGGTAGTACCTTCCTTAGAGTCGAGGAAATGCAATTCTTTAAGAACCTCAACTGAAATTGAGACTGAAGTCGCAGCAAACGTCACGCCCAAAAAGATGGCCTGTTCATTTGAAAAGGAAAAGAGCTTCCCAAACAGGAAGACCAGGCCGACGGGAACGATGACGCCGCAGACCGCAACGGAAAATGCAGGCTTTAAATATTTCTTGAGCAGTTCCAAATCACTTTCAAGTCCGGCGATGAACATTAAAATGATCACGCCAATTTCAGAGAAGGTATGAACGAAAGAATTGTTGGTGACCAAGCCCAGGACGGCAGGCCCCAAGACGATGCCGACGAGCAATTCGCCGATGACGGCCGGCATGCCGACCCTGCGGCTGAAGTGGCCGGCCAATGCTGTGGTGATTAAAACGAGACTGAGTGTCCCTAAATATGACATAGATTCATTCTTCCTTCCTGCCAAAATTCAAAAAAACCAACTATAAGATAAATTATATATGGTCATTATACCCAAATTGTAATCTCTTTAGCAAGATATTGTGGAAGAGAATCGGGGGATGAAAAGGTCCTTAGAATCTTGGGAGTCGCCCGATTTGATCCTGCGAGTCAGGAAAATGCAGTGTCCGGACTCAAAAACAGTTGCCGCCTGCCTCTGCATTTTTCATTTACGAACGACCTTGGAACATCGGCCTCTGCATTTGACAGCAAAAAAGAGGATTCTTCCCGGAATTTCCGGGAAAAATCCTCCTGCTTCGGAAGTTGTCAGAATTTGACGTTTTTATCGATTTTAGACAGTGCAAAAAGTGCATCTTGGATCGTAATGCCGGATGCTTCAAATTTAGGGTTATCATTTGAGCGGGCAATAAAGAGTTGACTTTTCATGTCTAAAGAAATTGAATAGTTGGTTTTTGAAAATTGACCAAACTTCATAACTTTGCCCTCCATTTCATAGTAAAATTAGATCAGGAAGCATTGAATCAAAAAATATGAATTCGTTTACAACCTAATGAAATAAGTATACTATGTAAGCGCCTTTTATGCAAACAATATGCTTATTGACATATTTGGAGGAAAAACAATGGAGAACAAAGTAATTGTTTTATGCGGTGCTCCGGGCAGCGGCAAGACGACCGTCCGCAAATATCTGACGGAAAATTTTGCAATTGAACCGGTTTTGACGCATACGACCAGGCCAAAACGGAAGGGTGAGCACGACGGAATCGACTACTGGTTTGAAACGCGTGAAACTTTTTTTGAAAATCACTATTTGGAATATGTCGAATATGACGGCAATCTGTACGGATCGTCTTATGAAAGTTTGGAACGCGCCTGGCAAAAGGCTCCGGTTGCGACGATCGTTCTTGATACAAAGGGTGCGGAAACGTACCTGGAACGGATACCCGAAAAAACGGAGGTCGTCTATCTTTGCGTGACCGATGAAAAAGTTCAAAGAGAACGCATGGAGCAACGCGGAGACGATGCTGACAAAATACGGCGCAGGCTTGCTTCGCAGGAAGCAAAGCGCGACAGGAAACTGCCCGAAAGGCTTGTTAAGCATGTGCATGTCATCGAAAACGATGACTGGGAAGAAACCAAGGTCAAAATCCAGACTCTGCTGCAAATGCTGGGAATCGAAACAACTTGCTGATTTTTGCAGATTTGGACAAGATTTTGAAGTCGTCTGCTTCGATGCGGAAATTTTGAGCAAGTTGATTTACTTGTCTGACCAGATGAATTATAATAATCAGTAATTATTACGATTTAATCAAAACGGCAGAATACGGCCGGACATTGTCAAAATGGAGGAAAAAGCATGATCGATCAAGCTCTTCAATTGCTTAAAAGCCACAATTACAAAATTACGAAGCAAAGAAGAACCATGTTGGAGTACTTGAGCGGATTTCGCGAAAATTACGTCAACGTCACGAAAATCGACGAGCATATGCGTGAATTGTTTCCCGGCATCAGTCATGATACGGTCTATCGCAATATTCGCGAATTTGCCGAAATCGGCATTCTTGAAACAAAAAGCCGCCCCAACGGAACCTGTGTAAAATATCAATGCGATTTCAATCAGATGCATCATCACCACTTCGTTTGTCGCAAATGCGGACGCGTTCAGGAAATCAAGATATGTCCGCTCGATTTTCAAAAACAACTGCCGGGCTGCGTGATCGAGGATCATCGTTTCGAATTGACGGGACTGTGTTCCGAGTGTGCCGGGACGGAACGCAATTTTTAATAAACTTTAAGTTTGGTTAGCCGGGAATTGTAGTAGGATAGGTAAATGGAAACAAACTAGAAATGAGGGTAACAAAATGGCAAAACGAACACCGCCATTGTTGACGCCGTTTGCAATCATGTCAATCGTGCTGGCGCTCGGCGCAACAAACGTGGCAGTCAACGAGGTTACGCATACGTCAGAAGGGCGTGCGCGCGTTTCAACGGTCTCAAGTTCATCTTCCAGCGTCGAAAGCGTCTCACAATCGTCGGAAAGCAGACCTGAGCCGGATCGAAGAGATGAAAGTTCTTCTTCGTCAGAACAGCAAAGCTCTGCCGAAAGCACGACGCAGGAAAGCACGGTTTCAAACCAGGAAAGCTCAAGTTCAGAGACGGAAAAAGAAAGCTCAAGCTCCTCGTCTTCATCAAGCAGCAGCTCGAGCTCGTCTTCGTCAAGCTCGTCTTCGACAGACAACCCAGACGATGAAGGGGGTGAATAAACGATGTTCAGCATTCTTGGAATGATCAACAGCTATATCGGATATTTCAGCATGAACGCCAAGCTGAAGAGTCAAGTTTACACGGCTTTGGGAACTTTGGGCAACTTCTATCTATTATATGTTGCTTACCGTTTCTTTGCGAACGGCTTTTATCTGCGCGGATTTCTTTATATTCTGGCCTTTCTCGTCTTGGCCTATTTCGCTTATTTGAACATTCTTTATTATTTTACGAAAGACAAGTCTTCAAAGTACGATATTACGCCAAAAATCGAGCAGCTTCTCGGAATCAAGGCAAAAGACCATCTGGCGGAATACGAAAAACGCAAGAATCAGGCACCGGGCTATGTTCAAACGAACGGCATTTTCAAGGATGAGGAGTTTCTCCCGTCCGTTGTCACGACAAATGCCGAGCAAAAAGCAAATATTCAGGCTTTGGTCAAGGATCTGGCGAATGTCGGATACCTTGATTTGAACTATGGCGGCATGTCAGAAGATGACATGCTGGCGATCGTCAGGGAAGGTTCTGCAACGAGTTTTCAAGCCTTGGCCGAACCGGTCGCCTTGCCGTATTTCGAGCTGGTCGAACGTGCCGGTCGCATGTTCATTTACGGTGGTACCAATCAGATGGAAGCAAGGCCGCTTGGCGAAGTCAAAACGATCGGTCTTCTGAGTGCCAGGGAAGCTGCCAAACGCTACAAGCTTTCCGTTGCAACGGCATGTTTGACCAAGGGACCTTACAAGGTTGCCGGTCGCTCCAGCATGTTGGAAAAGGATGCCGAGTTTGAGCTTGACGTTCAGATTGCCTATCGTGATCCTGAAAAAGAACTTGCGGAAAAGAAAAAAAGAGAAGAAGCGGAAAAAACTTCAGAAACTATGACCGTTTCCGACGTGCCGCATCATTTGAGCAGAAAAGACAAGTGGAATCATTAATAAATGTCCTAAGGCATGCAGGATTTTGCAAAATGCAGAGTTCCGTATGCTTTTTTGTTTTGCTGATGCGGATCAATGCGCTGCATTTGACAAAAAAGCGTGTTTCAAAACGGTTAAACCGACAATTGCTGTTGGAGTTTTTAATCTAATTATATAAGTCATAGTCTCTTAAGTTTTTTTTATAAAACTGGACGATATCTAGAAAAATGCTTGAAATATCGCAATGTATAAAATATAATGTAATTGTCTATTTTATAATCTTTTTTTAATATAAGGTGAATTTGGAGGGGAGTTGGTTTCATGGAGCTGGTGGTGAATCCAAAGATTAACAAAAACGAATTGATTGAGCTTTATAAGTCCGTTGGCTGGACTGCCGACGTGAACAATATCGACAATCTTCGCAAAGGGATGAAAAAATCTTATGTGATTGCAGCGTATGAGGACAAGAAACTGATCGGGCTTGTTCGGGCCTTAAGCGACTACGCAACGGTCGTTTATGTTCAGGATCTGCTCGTTGCATCGGATTATCAGGGCAAGCGCGTAGGGAAGAGCCTGATGCATCATTTGCTGAATTATTTCGGATCGGTCGGCCAAATCATCGTGACGGCCAAGAACGACGAGCGAACCGGCAAGTTTTTCCGCTATTTGAATTTCAGAGAAGAAAGCAAGAACACTTACGAAATTGATCGAAGAGACTAAAAAATGCAGAGCTGACATTGACGTGTCAACTCTGCATTTTTCATTTGCCGACTAGTGCGTTTCAAAGCGGCTGAGTCTGCTGTGAAGTTCCGGCGAGACGTTTGCGGAAACGACGGTACCGTCTTCTTCATAAGTCGTTTCCAAAACGGTGCCGCGGACGTTCAGTTCGTCAAGATACCGTCCTTCGGAAAACGGAATTTTGAACGTAACGATGCGATCGTCTTTGAAGATGTTTTCCTTGATCAGTTCGACGATTTTTTCGATTGAGGCAGGATCTTTGGCAGAATACGTGATTTGATTTCCGAGAATTTCAGGATACGGAGCTTCGGTCAAATCTGCCTTGTTGAAGGCGTAAATCATCGGGATGTTTTCAACGCCGATTTCCTTGAGCGTTTCTTCCGTCGTTTTGATCATGTCGCGATAGTTCGGATCGGAAACGTCGATGACCTGAACGAGCAGGTCGGCTTTGGCTGCTTCGGAAAGGGTCGATTTGAACGCCTGGACCAGCTGGTGCGGCAAGTGCGAAACGAATCCGACGGTGTCGCTGATCAAGAAATCCTTGTTGTCTTTGAAATGCAGTCTGCGAACCGAGGTGTCCAGCGTGGCAAAAAGCATGTCCTTTTCAAAAACCTGTTTGTCGTCGTCCTTTCCGCAGGCCCTGAGAAGACCGTTCATGGTCGTCGATTTGCCGGCATTCGTATAGCCGACGAGAGCGACCGATCTCAAACCGCTTGCGTCGCGCTGTTTGCGCGTGACGTTTTGTTTTTCTTCGATGTCCTTCAGCTCTTTTTTCAGGATGCTGATGCGTTTGCCGATGACGCGCCTGTCTTTTTCGAGCTTGGTTTCACCGCCGCCGCGACTGTTGAATGAACCACCGCCGCCACCGGTCTGCTGGTCAAGCTTGACTTTGTCGTTGTCAGTGTGAAGTCTTGGCAGGCTGATGCGCAGCTGGGCAATCTGGACCTGAAGCTTGGCTTCTTTTGAGCGTGCTCTTGATGCGAATATTTCAAGAATCAGCGCTGTTCGATCGATGATCTTCATGTCGGTCAGGTCACCGAGATTTCTGATCTGCATAGGCGTGAGTTCGTCGTTGACGATTAAAATCTTGGCATCATGAATCTTTCCTTGGGTTTTAATTTCTTCTGCTTTTCCGCGTCCGACGTATGATGCGGAAACGGGTCGCTCAAGTTTTTGAATGACCGTGTCCTTGACTTCCATGTCGCAGGCTTCGGCAAGGTTTGCAAGCTCCTGCATGGTGTAGTCAAAGTCCGGCTGATTCAAATCGACGCCGCAGATTATTACAGGTGTCATCTAATCCCTCGCTTTCTTAGCGTAAAATTGTCTTTATTATAGCATTGCGGCATTGCATCGTTAAGAATAATGCTTTGAATTCTTAGAAAAATACAGGGTGTAAACGCTTCTTTGAGTTTTTGGGAAGATTACTCATTAAAGCAATTTTTTAAAAATTCTTAGATTGGTTTAAGGGGCGCAATCTTGATATGTCGGCAAAAGACGATAAAATTGTTAATTTTTTTTAAAAGCCCGTCACGGCAACGATTAAGCATATTTTTTGGCGAAAATATATTGGAAAATTAGATTTGGCACTTGATTTTAATACGGTTATCATATAAAATTTAATCAACTGTAAAAAGACATTTTGAAATTATCTGACATTATTAAGGAGTTGTTAAGATATGAAATTAGCAAAAGTTGCAGCTGCAGGCTCTGTTGCTGCCTTGTGTGCCTTGACGCTTGGCGCTTGCGGTTCTAAAGCAAGCGATTCAGCTTCAAAGCAGGTTTTGAACTGGAACGAATCTGCTGAATTGCCGACAATGGATCTTTCCAAGGCGACTGACGTTGTCAGTTTCGATATGTTAAACAACACGATGGAAGGTCTTTATCGTTTGGGCAAGGATTCAAAGATTGAACCAGGTATTGCTACTAAGACAAAGGTTTCTTCGGACGGCTTGACATATACGTTTACCTTGCGCAAGGATGCCAAGTGGTCAAACGGTGACAAGGTCACTGCCAAGGACTTTGTCTACTCATGGCGTCGTACGCTTGATCCTAAGACAAATTCGCAATATGCATATTTGTTTGAAGGAATCAAGAACGCAACTGACGTTATGAACGGCAAGAAGTCAACCAAGGAAGTCGGCGTCAAGGCTGACGGCGACTACAAGCTGGTCGTTACGTTGGACAAGCAGCTTCCATACTTCAAGCTGTTGATGGGCTTCCCAGTGTTCTTCCCGCAAAATCAAAAGACTGTTGAAAAGTACGGTTCCAAGTACGGTACTGCTTCCAAGTACATGTGCTACGACGGTCCGTTCAATTTGACGAAGTGGACGGGTACGAACCTTTCCTGGTCTTTGAAGAAGAGCGACAATTACTGGGATAAGAAGAGCGTCAAGCTTGATACCATCAACTACAAGGTTAACAAGAGCAACTCAACGGCTTACAACCTGTATCAATCCGGCAAGCTTGATGCAACGAGCCTGAGTGCGGAACAAGCCAAGCAGTTGAAGGGTCAATCCGGATATACGGTTCGTCAGGCCGCTTCGGCATTCTATTTCCAGTACAACCAGACAAAGCCTGAATTCCAGAACAAGAAGATTCGTCAGGCAATCTCAATGGCCATTGACCGCAAGGAATTCGTAAACAAGGTTCTTGGCAACGGTTCAATTCCTGCGAAGGGTCTGGTCTCAACCGGTCTTGCAACGCGCAACGGCAAGGATTTTGCTGATGCTTCCTACGTCAAGGACGGCGTAACCGTAAACCTTGCAAAGGCCAAGAAACTCTGGGCTGAAGGTCTGAAGGAAATCGGCAAGGACAGCTTGACGTTCGGAATTTTGAGCGATGACACCGATGCTGCAAAGAAGACGACTGAATTCATCCAAAGTGCGATCGAATCAAACTTGAAGGGTGCAAAGGTCGAATGTGCAAATGTTCCGTTCAAGACACGTTTGAACCGTACGAACGAAGGTCAGTTCGACATCGTAATCTCAGCATGGGGTGCTGACTTCTCAGATCCGATTTCATTCCTTGACATGTTCACGTCAAACAACTCCTATAACGCGGGTAAATGGAAGAATGCTCAATACGATAAGCTGATTGAAGCATCCAAGTCAACCGATGCTGGCAATGCCGGCAAGCGTTGGGACGATTTGGTAAGTGCTGAAAAGATCCTTATCCAAGAACAAGGGATTTCTCCTTTGTATCAACAAGCAACGGCTTGGATGGTTAAGCCAAAGGTTAAGGGTGTAATTTACAACTCTGCAGGTGCAAATTACAACTTTAAGAATGCTTACGTTTCAGGCAACTAATTCGATAGATTTATCATTTAAATAACTGTTGTTGGGGAAAGAATTTCACTTTCCCCAATTGGTTTATTTTAAAGAGAAATGCGCAGATGCCTGTAATACGGGATTTTGACGTTTCTTAAAACAAAGATTGTGAGAGGATTTGTTATGAAAAAATACCTGGCAAAAAGGGTTTTCTATATGGCACTCACATTGTTCTTGGTAGCAACCATCACGTTCTTTTTGATGAAGCTGATGCCAGGGACGCCATATTCTAACCAAGAAAAAATGACACCTGAACAGATTCAGATCATGAACCAGCAATATGGCCTGGACAAACCTGTTTGGATGCAATATCTGATGTATCTTGGCGGAATGCTCCATGGGGACATGGGTACTTCCTTCCAATTCAGCAACCAACCGGTATCATACTTGATTGCAACTCGTATCGGGGCTTCTGCACAACTTGGTATTCAAGCAATGATTTTCGGCGTATTCTTCGGAATCATTTTGGGATCCATTGCTGCCATCAATCGCAACACGTGGGTTGATACGTTGGTCACAGTTCTGTCAATTATCGGCAAGTCCGTTCCGAACTTCGTTTTGGCCGTGCTTTTGCAATATTATATTGCCTTGAAACTCGGCATCTTACCGATTGCCGACTGGGGCGGGTTCTCATACACGATTTTGCCGACGATCGCGCTTGGCGTAGGTCCGTTGGCTGAAACCGCCCGTTTCATTCGAACCGGCATGGTTGACGTTTTGAATTCTGATTACATTGAGCTTGCGCGTGCCAAAGGCCTGAGCAAGTTCCAAATTGTCTATCATCATGCGCTTCGCAACAGTTTGATTCCGCTCATTACCTTGATCGGACCATATACTGTTTCGTTGATGACCGGTTCCATGGTTATCGAAAACATCTTCTCGATTCCTGGTATCGGTGAACAATTCGTCAAGTCAATCACGACAAACGACTATCCAACGATCATGGGTGTTACGATGCTCTTCTCCGCAGGCTTGGTGGCAGTTATTCTGTTGACCGACATCATCTACGGAATCATCGACCCGCGCATTCGTCTTGCTGGAAATGAGGATTAAGCTATGGAAGAAAATTTGAAGTTAGATCCGGAAGCAAAAGTTTCACCGGAAGATTTTCAAGCTTTGCCAAAAGAAGAAGAGCTTGATGCTGAAAAAATCGCGGCCCCATCCTTAACTTTCACACAGGATGCATGGCGTCGTCTTAAGAAAAACAAAGGTGCCGTTATTTCGCTTTTTGTCATTATCGTAATGATTGTTGTGGCTTTTGGTTCGACACCGTTCATTAATCATGATACTTTGGTCAAATCCGCGCCTAAGTATGCCAACCTGCCTGCCAAGATTCCCGGCGTAGACATCAATGGGTTTAACGGCAAGCTCAAGCAAGGCGGAGTTTGGGTTGACCAGTACAAGGCAAACAATATTCCTGAAGGAACATACTTTGTTTTGGGGACTGATTATCTTGGTCACTCGCTTGCGCAACGTATCATCTATGGTACGAAAGTTTCGTTGATCGTTGCTTTGGTCGCAACGTTCTTTGACCTTACGATAGGGGTCTCGTATGGCATTGTCTCAGGCTGGAAAGGCGGGATGGTGGATAATGTCATGCAGCGTATTATTGAAATCATCTCGTCGATTCCAAGTCTTGTCATTGTCGTTTTGATGCTGCTCGTCTTCAAACCCGGCATGACGTCAATCATCTTGGCCATTGCCATTTCAAGTTGGACGACGATGGCCCGAATGATTCGAGCGGAGACGCTCCAGCTGAAGAGTCAGGAATATGTTCTGGCCGCAAGAACATTGGGCGAATCACCGATTAAGATTGCGATGAAACATTTGGTTCCGAACCTTTCAAGCATCATCATCATTCAGACGATGTACACGATTCCTAGTGCCATCTTCTTCGAAGCGTTCCTGAGTTTCATCGGTATCGGTATTTCTGCTCCTGAAACGTCTCTTGGGGTATTGCTCAACGATGGTCAAAAGAACTTCCAATTCCTGCCATACCAGATGTGGTATCCGGCAATCGTTCTTTGTGTATTGATGATTTCCTTTAACCTTTTAGGCGACGGTCTTCGCGATGCATTTGATCCAAAGACAAGAAGGTAGGTAATTAAGATGGGCGAAAGAATTTTAGACGTAAAGAACCTTAAAATTAATTTCCACACCTATGCTGGCGATGTAAAAGCCATTCGTGATGTCAGTTTCCACCTTGATAAAGGTGAAACGCTCGCCATCGTTGGTGAATCCGGCTCAGGCAAGTCCGTTACGACGAAGAGTCTGATGGGGCTTCTTGCCAACAACGCTGAAGTTGTCGGCGGCTCGATCATGTACCGCGGTGAAGATTTGCTGAAGAAGACCGAAAAGGAAATGCAGGAAATTCGCGGCAAGGACATTGCGATGATTTTCCAGGATCCGATGACGTCATTGGATCCGACGATGAAAATCGGTCGCCAGATTGCCGAACCGCTGATGATTCACAAAAATGTCGATAAGAAGAAGGCCTGGGCACAGGCTCTTGAGATTTTGAAGCTGGTCGGGATTGCAGATGCAGAAGAACGTATCAACGATTATCCTCACCAATTCTCAGGCGGCCAGCGTCAGCGTATCGTGATTGCGATTGCGCTCGTTTGCTACCCGGAAATTCTAATTGCTGATGAACCTACAACTGCTTTGGACGTTACGATTCAGGCTCAAATTCTGAATTTGATGAAAGAGCTTCAACAAAAGATTGAAACATCCATCATCTTCATCACCCATGACCTGGGCGTTGTTGCAGGGATGGCTGACCGCGTGGCCGTTATGTACGCCGGTCAAATCATCGAATACGGAACGGTTGATGAGATCTTCTACAATCCTAAGCATCCATATACATGGGGCTTGCTGAACTCAATGCCGACGCTTTCAAGTACAAAGCTTGAAGCAATCCCGGGCACTCCTCCAGACTTGCTTGATCCGCCTAAGGGCGATCCGTTTGCAGCTCGTAATCCGTATGCCATGAAGATTGATGCTGAAAAGCAGCCACCATTCTTCAAGGTTTCTGATACGCACTATGCAGCAACATGGCTCTTGCACAAGGATGCGCCAAAGATTACGCCGCCTGACGAAATCCTGCGTCGCCAAAAAATTTGGCAAGAAATGCAAGCAGCTGCCAAATAGTTACAAGGAAGGAAGAAAACCGTATGCCAGAACAAAAAAAGAAACTTCTCGAAGTCAAGCATTTGAAACAATACTTCGGAGTCGGCAAGGCAGATATGGTCAAAGCTGTCGATGATGTTACGTTTGACATCTACGAAGGCGAAACTTTCGGACTTGTTGGCGAATCCGGTTCAGGTAAGACAACTACCGGCCGAAGCATCATTCATCTTTATAATCCGACTGACGGTCAGATTATCTTTGACGGAAAAGACGTAAGCAAACTTAATTCAAAAGAAGATCATCTTAAATTCTGCCGTGACATGCAGATGATTTTCCAAGATCCTTATGCTTCTCTCAACCCCCGTATGACGGTTGAAGACATCATTGCAGAAGGTTTGGATATTCACGGTTTGGTCAAGACAAAGGAAGAACGTCGTGCCAAAGTTGAAGAATTGTTGGAAACGGTCGGCTTGAACAAGGATCACGCCAGCCGTTATCCGCATGAATTCTCTGGCGGTCAGCGTCAACGTATCGGCATTGCGCGTGCTTTGGCCGTTGAACCGCGCTTCATCATTGCTGATGAACCAATTTCTGCTTTGGACGTTTCCATCCAGGCCCAAGTTGTCAACCTGCTTAAAGATTTGCAGGAACAAAAAGGCTTGACGTATCTTTTCATTGCTCACGATCTGTCGATGGTCAAGTATATTTCGGATCGCATCGGCGTTATGCACTTCGGTCGTCTGCTTGAAGTAGGACCGGCCGATGACGTGTATACGAAGCCGCTTCATGATTACACGGCAAGTTTGATTTCCGCCGTTCCGGTTCCTGATCCTGAATTTGAACGCAACCGCAAGCAGATTTTGTACGATGCATCGATCGAACAAGATGTTGAAGGCAAACCGGCCAAGCTGCGTGAAATCACGCCTGGCCACTTCGTTCGCTGCCGTGAAGATCAAGTTGAAATGTATAAGGAACGTGCTGCTAAGTACGAACAAAAATAAATGAGGAGAGGCTGAAAAAACTCTGCCTCAAATAAAGAAACGGATGATTTGCAATTAGTTGCGAATCATCCGTTTTTTTGCGTATGTGTGACAATCGACTTCCATGATGGAGATAAGAAAAAAATAGTTTGTTCTGCTTGGCGTAATTCGTCGGTGTCGTGCGTCACGGCGATAACGGTTCCGCCAGATTTTCTGTAAGAACTTATCAACATGTGGACAATTTTTTTATTATCCGCATCAAGCCCCGCCGTAACTTCGTCAAGCAAGAGAACCTTTGGCTTAAACAGCAAGTTGCGAATCAATGCCACGCGCTGTTTTTCACCGCCGGAAAGATCAGCGATGGGCTTTTCCAAGTATGATGAGCTTAAGTTTACGTGCTCCAACAGTTCGATTTCGTGTTGGCGCTTCGCTGGTTCTTTTCTGATCTCGAACGGGAAGTCAAGGTTATCAGCCACTGTATCTCCAAAAAGCACCGGTTGTTGAAAACAATACGAAACTTGCATTCGATATTTATCCACAGGTATTTTGGCAGCATCTTCTCCTTCAAAAATTAATTCACCTGTGGATTGCGTCAGTATGCGCGCACAAATTTTCAAAATCGTACTTTTTCCCGATTCTGATGGACCACTGAGCGTGATGAAGCCGTTTTGCGGAACGTTCAAGCTGATATTGGCCAAGATATTTTGGAGTCAACTACCACCGATTAAAATCGGTGGCTTGTAGCTCACAAGCCTAACGGCTTAGAAGTAGTAACGCACCAACGTGCTTCTTCACGATGTGGCTACATCATCGGGTGGTTGACGACACACCCGTTTAGCCAACGAGATTTACTCACCGGCTGTTAATTTGTTGAAAGACGGGCGTTCATTGCCACTAATATATTGCGTGCCCAAAAGCTGAATGTTCATAGCGCCAATACGGTCATCGTTGGATTGATAACCGCAACGATCGCACACGTACAAATGTTGCTGATGATTACGGTTATTTTTGTAAATACGACCACATTTTGGGCATCGCTGGCTTGTGTATTTAGCTGAAACTTGAACCACTTCGCTTCCGACCAAATGAGCCTTGTAGGTCAAGAACTGTGCTAATTGATAAAAAGCCCATGAAACCTGCTCATAACGTTGTGTTTTTGTTACTTTTTCAGTTGCGAATCGCACATTTGCCAGATTTTCCAAAACGAAGAGGGTGTCTGCTCCATAACGATTAACGAGTGTCTTTGATAACTGATGATTAATATCAGTCATCCAGCGGTTCTCTCGTTGACCGATTTTCTTTAAACGACGTTTGGCAGATTTGGTTCCCCTGCTTTGCAGTTGCTGACGCAATCGCTTAAACTTGCTCCGTTTGCGTAGCACTTCCTGACCTTGGAAAAACAGTGTTTTTCCGTGTTCATCATAAGCAGTCGCCAAAAATCGCAATCCGCGATCAATGCCAACCACATGTTGTGATTGTTCCTTCAGGTAATCCGGCAGTTCTTTAGTTGCGCTAATGTGCATATACCATTTGTTGCCAACATGGAGAATCTTAGCCATGCCGAATTCCCAAGTACCGTTTAAATATTGGTCGAATCCTTGACAGGTAAACGGCACTTTTATACGCCCGTTAACTGTATTGATAGACATAATGTGATTGTCCTTAAGCGACCAATCACGATTGCGTTGCAAGTCCAGTTGGGGACGTTTGAAATTGATAGGATGCCATAGCCAATCCAGGGTACGGGTCTCGTTTTTCCAAATATCGTTGCCGTATCGATCTTGTTTGCCCGTATTGTAGCGATAAGGCTTTTGAGCCAACTGCGTTTTAACCGTTCTGTAACGGGCAACGACGTTACGGATTGCGGACTGAGCCATTTGTGCTTTTAATCCATAATCATTCCGCAACTGGTGATACAATGCCTTGTTCAGCTTTGCTTGAGCCATTTCAAAGCTATGGTCAAACATATACTGAGAAACCGCATTACAAGCTCGTCGGTATTGTTCTAAGGATTTTGTCAAAACCGATTCATCCAATGATGACTGTAGCTTTAATTTGCATTTGATGGTAATGGTTTGTTGCAACAGGTTCACCTCGCTTTCTTCATACATCAATTATATCATATCGATGTGTGAAAATCTAAGAAAGGGAAAAGGCAAAAAAGAAGCACCTCAGGTGCTTGAGCGAGGCTTTTCTCCCATCACTAAAGTGACGGGTTTCCAGCCTATATATTTATCCATGAAATTTTGTTCAGTTCCTTTGTCCACCCCTTTGGACTTTCGGACATAACGCCAAGATGTTCAATGATTTCATACTTGAATTCTGCCATTTTGATCACCATCCTTGGCACAAGCATATCTTACTTTTAACTAAATTGCAAAACCGAATTTACTGCATTTATCATCAAAAAAGTCCTGACCCAAAAACTTGAACCTTCCTCCAAATCGGCTTAAACTTTTATGCGTGCTCACGCTTATAATCGATTGCTCCGTGCCCGCTTTTAGCATAAGCATCTTTCCGATTCGACCTTCTTTATAAAATCCATTTTCTTCCCCGTTTTCCGTGCTTTTTGCCAAATTTCCCCGTTTGCGGACAAATGCTCCAAAAAGCGGCTTTTATCCGTAAAATCCAGCATTACGGTCTACTTTCACCGTCACGGCACTGATTTTGAATGCCTGACGGATATTTGGTTAAAGCAAAAACACGCATTATCCATAAAATTAATTATGAATCATGCGTGTTTTAGATCTAAGACAGGGTTTTACCCCGGCATCTTTGAATCTGTTATTCAGACAGCCTCTCTCCGTTTACTTCCTGATCATCCCTTCGAATGATGAATAAGCCGTAGATGCCGGCGCAGAATACGATGCCGGCGATTACCAGGAAGGTCGGCTGATAGCCGATGTGGTCACGCAGAAGTCCAAGCGGCGTTGAGAGAAGTATCTGGCCGAACGAACCCGCAATGCCCGTTACGATATTGATCGTGGCTGATACTCGCGGATCGTAGTGCAGAGTGTAGTAACGGAACATTACGACGCAGAAGATGGCCGTTTCAGGCGCATGGAGCAGCTTGATCATTGAAACGCCAAGAGGGTTCGTAATCAGACCGCAGCCACCGATTCTGATGAACATGAACGTTACGCCGACAAGAATCGTGCGGCGGACGCCGATCTTCTTCATGAGAAGCGGAACCAGGCCCATCATGAGTGCTTCGAGGAACACCTCAACCGAGTTCAGGATCCCATACATGTGATCGCCCATTGCCTGGGTCTTGAAGAACTGAGTGAAGAACTGAGGAAACATCTGCTGATCGAAAATCGTGTAGAATGTACCGCTGAAGACAAGGAAAATGGCGATTTCCCAAAGGCTGCGAACCTTGAAGACATTGAGGAAGTCTCTTGACCCAGGCTTGGAGTTCTCACGTTCCCTGACCATTTCATTTTCAAATCTGGCAACCGTCTCCTTGTTGCGGACAGGGTTCCAGAACAAAAGCAGGAGAAGAAGAACAACAGCGATGGCAGAGCCGATCCAGAACAGCAGCGACGGATTGATTGTGAAGACGAATCCTGCAAGCAAGGCGGATACGGCATATCCGAACGAGCCCCAGGCACGCGCTGACCCATACTGATAGTTGAAGCGGCGGCTTGCACGTTCCGTCAGTGCCTCGAACATCGGGGATGCGGAAAGATAGGCAAGCGTCAGGTAGCATGAACCGATCAGAGCGCCGAGTTCAAGGTTGGCATGAAGCATCGGCACGAAGAGGAACGTGAAGAAGGGCCCGAGGAACACCTGCAGGCAGGCGCAGAAGATCAAAAGGTTGCGTTTGAGGCCGAGCCTGTCCTGAATGTTGCTGTAAACAAGGTTGGCAATCAGTGAGAACGCCGAGTTGAAGGAGTATATCTCGCCAACCTGGGCTCCGGTGAACCCCTGCTTGGTTGTCAGCCAGATCTGGAAGAATGACCACCAGATGCCCCAGCCAGCAAAGAACATGAGAATATTTGTCGCATTGCTTGTAAAGAACGGATTCTTCAGTTGTGACATCCGTCCGCTTTTATTCATATCGTTCATAAATAAAATTCCTTTCCAATTGTCAGAAATCGGCATCATCAATAGCGGTTTGCATCAGCTGACAGTTCAAACGCCTGAATATGTCCGGACTTTCCGCTGACTGAAAGCGTCGGGTCTTTCCGCCAGTAGATGCGTTCGGTGAATGTGACCTCACCGTCGTTGACGAAGATTTCAGCAGAACTTGAATCAATGAAGACATGAAGACTCAACTTCTCGTCTGCCTCGTCAAGCTCGGCGTAGCGCTTGTTTTCCGGATCAACGCTGCGCACGAGAACAAGGTGTCGGCCGCCCCTGTCGGCGGAAATGCTGAAGCCGTTGTCTTCACCATCGGACACTTCAATGATCTTTCCTTCCGGCAGGTCATCAAGGTCAAGCCTGAATTCAACGTGACGGCCGAGCACAAGGTCTTCCGAATCCACCAGATTCCTGTTGACAAGTTCCGCCTTGCGCAAGGACCTGACTTCTGCAACGGGAGACTGGTAAAGATGGTTGTTTCTTATCGTCAGCTCACGCGGCAAAGTGATTGCTCCGCACCAGCCGTCAGCACTTTCCGTCATCGGTGAATCCCATGCGTTCATCCATGCCACCATTACGCGGCGGCCGTCCGGAGTGACCATCGTCTGCGTTGCATAGAGGTCATGACCATTGTCAAGTTCCACGAATTCGCCATGTTCGAAACGCTTTTCATCTTCCAGGTAATTACCGACGAAATAACCCGTATTGTGCTGGTTGATGAACTTTTCATCAGTTGCCTCGATTCCCTGCGGTGACAGCAGCAGAACATCCTGACCGTTCAGGCGGAAGAAATCCGGGCATTCCCACATGAATCCCTCATGTTCAACGCTTTCTGCACCGGCAATCGCGCCAACATAATCCCACTGCTTCAAATCCCTGGAACTGTAAAGAAGAACGCGACCCAGGCCGTCTTTGTCCCGACTTCCGACAACCATCCTGAATCCGTCATCTTCCTGCCATACCTTAGGATCGCGGAAGTCTGCCGGATTGTTGTCTGAAGGCGCCTCGGCAAGAATCGGATTGCCGTCGTACTTTTCAAAGCGGATGCCGTCTGCACTGTATGCAAGATTCTGATCCTGGCGGTTGATGTCCTTTTCCTTGTCAATCACATGATTTCCGGTATAAATCAGCCAGAGACGATCGTCAAAGGCAACAGCACTTCCGGAGAAGCATCCGTCCTGCGGCCTTGTCGGAACAAGGGCAACGGGAAGCGTCTCCCAGTGAATCAGGTCCTTGCTTCTTGCGTGCCCCCAGTGCATCGGACCCCATTCGGCGGCATAAGGATAGTATTGATAGAACAGATGATAATAGCCGTTGTAGTATGAAAAGCCGTTGGGGTCGTTCATCCAGCCGCTGGCAGGCATCAGATGGTAGCCGAGACGATAACGCTCATTTGTAACTTCAATTTTTGTCTGTTTCATAGTTAACACTCCAGTAGTGATGTAATATTTTTATTTCAACCGGTTGAAATAAATAGCGAAAAAATTCATTGAATCAACGTGATTCAATTTATACGCTTATTATAACGCTTTCATTTTATCTGTCAACCGCTTTCATCGATAAAAACGAAAAAAATCTGAAATTAATCTGACCGGATCATGCGGTCGTGCCATTGACAATTGAAACGGGCAGAACAACCGACTTGACGGGGCAGTTGTTGATTCTTGCCAGCAGAAGCTGCACCGCCACCTGGGCAATCTGGTCGATGGGCTGTCTGATGGTCGTGAGCTCGGGTCTGAGGAAGCGGGTTGTGTTGGCGCCGTCATAGCCTATAATCTTGAGATCTTCCGGCACCCTCTTGCCGAATCTCTTCGCAAGAGAAATCAGGAAACTCGCATCCATGTCATCTGAAGCGAAAATTCCGTCCACTTCGGGATGTTCGGTGAAGAGCTGGCTGAAGACCCGTTCCTTTTCCTCAAGGGTGGCATTAAATCCGAGATGATATGTGATGGCCGGCATTTCGTTTTCATCCATCACCTGTTCGAATGCCCGGCGGCGTTCCTGAACGGGAGAGTCGAACTCCAGAGGACCGTTGGTGTGGAAAATATGCCTGCACCCGTCCGCAATCAGTCTTTTTGTCGCAAGCATTCCTCCCTGGTAGTTGTCAGAGGAAACGACCGGCACATTTTCGTCAATGTTCTTGTCAATGGCCACAATCGGCAGCTCGCTGTGCTGATATCCCCGCAGATGCTGGTTGTGAGACCCGATAATCAGCCCGTCGATCTGACGGGTCAGCAGATTCTTCAGATAGCGCTCCTCCATTTCGGGATTGTTCTTGCTGTTGCACATCAGCACCTGATAGCCTTCCCTTTCCAGGCACTGTTCGATTTCAGCCTCCAGCTGACAGAAGAAGGGGTTGTCAACGGTAGGAAAGATCATCCCGATGATGTCGGTCTTCTGCTTGTACAACTGCCTGGCTACGGTGTTCGGATGATAGTTCAGGTCCTTTACGGCCTGCTCGACCTTCCTGATCGTATCCTGACTCAGGTATCCGCGACGGTTCAGGACGTGCGAGACCGTTGCCTTCGACACGCCGGCCAGTCTGGCAACGTCATCCAGTTTGGGGGCTTTGTTGTTCTTCATTGATTCACCAGCTTCCGCTTAATTTTCCGTACGTTCATTTTAGCATAAAATTTTGATAAAACATAAAATTCAGCACAAACTTTCAATGTGTATTCCAAATGCCTTCAATAATGGTTATATCTTATTTCAACCGATTGAAATAAAATGCAGAGCTGCGCATCACCTGCCTGATCAGTGCGCAAGGCAGGATTACGGGTAAAGCCCACATTTAACGCTGCATATACACAAACCCCCGGATGAAATCAAATCATCCGGGGGTTTCGTTCGAGACGGCAATTTTCCCTGCCTCTTTCACCTGTATCTTATCTTGTAACTGAGAATCGCCGACGCAAGAACCAGCGTGACGGAATTGGCGCTGATGACATTGTAGTCCTGGATGTTGATGCCATGTATTATCCACAGAAATACATCGATTACGAAGGCTATGTACATCCCAAGGGAAATCCCCAAGAAGCGTCCTTCGTCCACCCCTTCCTGCTCGTTGAGATCACGCCGATGTGCTCGATTATTTCATTCTTAAAGTCTGCCATCTAATCCAACTCCTTATGTTCATCGCGCCATGCATCACGAAGTCAGGCTTGTCAATCATCCTGAAAACGAGCTTCTCGTACAGGGCAGCCGCAAGATTCGTGTGCGTCTCAAGATAAAGCCGTCTGCAGCCTGCTTCTCCGCCTCGGACATCAGTTTTCTCCCGAACCCGAGCCCCTTCATCATCCGGATACGGTTTCTGTATCTCCGCACAGTCCTTGATGTCGGGGAATTTCCGCGATGACAACACCGCCAAATGCAGAGCCTAGCCGGGCTTCTCCGTAGAAAACCTCCTGATGCACCACCACGAGACGCAGCCGCATATGATTCCGCATATGATTCCTCCCAAAACATCGGTTGGATAATGAACGTAAAGATACATCCGCGAAAATGCGATCAAAATTGCCAACGCAAGCGCTGCCTTCCAAATTTTCCTTTCACCCGAAAAATAGAGTGCGGCCACCGCTGCAAAAGATGCCGACGTGTGTCCCGAAGGAAAAGAATACCCGGAAGGCCTTGGAATCAACAGGTTGATCGCAGTATTCACGTCGCACGGTCTTGGCCTTACAAAAATATTTTTCAAAATGACGTTGCACAAAATTGAATCCAAAATCACGGCCACCATTACCACCAAGCCGATCTTTCTTGTTTTGGGAATCAAAATCAAAACCAGCGCAAGCATTACCCATGCTATCGAAAAATTTCCAAGGCTTGTGACAAATCGCATCACCTCGTCTAAAAAAGGCGTTCTCAAATGTTGAATCAGATTTAAGATTTCAATTTCCAATGCTTTTTCTTCTTTCTTTTATTTCTCGTGTCACGAATTATGTTTGCTAAAGATCATTATAATATCAATTCATATATGCGACCAAAATCGGACGAATAAATTGAAATTTATTTGTTATCGTCATCTTTTCTGTCATTTAACCATACAGCACCTAAACATAAAAAGGTTGAACCTAAACATATGTATACAACACCCATACTGCCCTCACTACTAAAATTTAATATAGCATGGATGTAAAAAAGCAATGATGTTATAAAACATATTATTGCTGATATTTTGTTTCTTTTCATTTCTTACACTCCTCCAAACTTCCGATTTATTTCTTTGAGCTGTATCCTTTCTTTGCCCTGTATATGAAATCCTTAGCTTTATCAAATCCATAGCATTTCTTATTGGCATTTACTTAAATGCCTTGTTGTGCTTTCATGGTAAGACCTCTTTTGATATTGTATCTGTGGCTTTCGTTATCAGCCTGTGCGAGTCCCATGCGGATGGATATTTCCAATTACAGATCACGATTGTTGGAGTCCAAATCTTCTTCAACAAAGCAAACACGAACACCATGCTAATACAGCATCTGTATATGATAACCGAGGCATTCTTTTTATATAATATGAGTATAATATACTTGAGTCAATTTGTGCATTCATCCAAAATTTCAATTTGTGATTGCTATATGCTTGCATTTCGCAAGCAACTGTATATAATATAGTCAAGAGGTGATGAATATGGCAAGAACATCAAATGTATTTGCAAGGGTAGAGCCCGAAGTAAAAGAACAAGCTGAAATGGTTTTAAATCAGCTTGGTATCCCAATGTCTAATGCAGTTGGAATGTTCCTTAGACAGGTGGTGATTCAGAGAGGCATCCCATTTGAAATGAAGCTTCCTGCTAGCAAACCACTGGATATGCGTCAGATGACCAAGGAACAGTTTGATGCAGAAATTCAGAAGGGAATAACTGATATAGAAAATGGCAGAGTCTATTCAGTGAATGAAGTCGAAGAAGAAATGCATAGGTTATACGGTGTATGAGTTGGACTGTAAAGTACACTAATCAAGCTCGTGAAGATATAAAAGCAATTTACGAATATATCGCCTTTGAATTATTGGTTCCTGATACAGCAACAGGACAGATTCAAAGAATATTCAAAATGGTTCGTGAGCTTGACGAAATGCCTATGAGATTTAAGCTTTACGAGGATGAACCGTGGAAATCAAAAGGGTTACGGTTCGTTCCTGTAGACAATTATCTCATTTTCTACCTGCCAATTGATGAAACCAATACAGTAAGTATCGTTCGTATCATTTACGCCGGTAGAGATATGAACAAGCAGCTACAGGAAACAGAAATATAATATGATTTTTAAGATGGCATCTATCAGCAATGATAGGTGCTTTTCTTATGACCATTTTTAGGAAGGAGCGTGAATGCAGATGGGAATATTTACAGGTGTTTTTTAGGTCAAGGGATAAGCCCACTAACAGCATCAATGGAGATGGCTATCGTTTTCTATTTGGTGAAAATCTGTCAATGAGCGCTCTGCCATGCAAATGACTGCAGTGTATGCCTGCGTGCGTATTCTATCAGAATCTATTGCAGACCTTCCCATTCATCTTTATCAATACAAAGATGCAGGAAGCAAATTGAACTACCCCAACTTAACCTGAAACTTCGTTTTTTAACGGTTTGAAGTTGGGG
>ERZ779705.570-NODE-570-length-32733-cov-2.479466_pt1 | contig 32733 bp, 43 predicted proteins | sample MGYA00511385_ERZ779705 | MGnify/ENA primary metagenome ERZ779705 (study PRJEB29588, sample SAMEA2145301) | human gut metagenome | biome: human gut; feature: human-associated habitat; material: faeces | place: Denmark | collected 2008/2010 ... | reverse complement strand
AAAAAGCCCCTTATAGGGGCAGAGCAAACCACCGGCTAAGCCGGTGGTTATGATTGTGATTACATAATTTCTTTGTCTGACAACATAGTATCATATGCAAAAAGGATTTGCAATATATAAAAATGTCAAAAAAGAACATCTCATCTGAGAGGTTAAGAACAATCAGCTATCTACGCATTTTTACACTTATTATAGGTATCAACAATTAAATCTGAAATCTGTTCTAATTGTGTGACATCATCAAAGTAATATTCTGTTTCATATGCAGTATCATCAAATTTATGTAATGTGAATAGATTATTTTCCTGACGGACAGCTATACGGCAAATCCATTTGTTTTGTGAACTGGATATATATAAATATGAATAACGGGATGTTTTCTTTGATGATAAGCCTGCTGTTCCAACAAGACTTTGAACATAGTCAAGTGTTTCAAGTTCTTTAGGAAGAAATTCATACTCTTTAGTGATTTTGGGAAGTTCAGGTGCGGCATCAGAAGATAGCACTGTTTTTAATTTATCATTTAAAACATCGGAAATATATTCTTTTGTAGCAATGATAGTTAAATCACGGAATTTGTCAATTACAGACTGCGTTTTTGTACCGCTATAAATATTTTTTATCAATGTCCGAACAAACTGGTCTGATGGATTGCTAAGCTGTTCAGCAATAATGTTTTTAAGAAGTGATGTGTATTTTAATTCTAAAGCACTGTCGAGAATACATTTAGTATTAAAACATTCTTTTTGGAACTTCTTTAATTCAGTGAGTGTTTTTGGGTTCAATTCCTGTAATATATTTATTTCAAGAAAAGGCATTAAATCCATTTTGTTTGTTTCTTCTAAATCTGAATAAAATTTATAAACGATACCATTAGTAAGTATGCCAAATCGTGCATTGGTTACGGTAAAGTATCGGAAAAGTTGGTTCAAGTGCCTACTATTTAATTCTGTGTTGATGGGTTTTACTTCGATAATCATAATTGGCTCATTATTCTGCATTATTGCATAATCAACCTTTTCACCCTTTTTTGTACCGGTATCAGCGGTGTACTCAGGTACAAATTCTAAAGGATTAAAAACATCATATCCAAGCAATTGAAAGAATGGAAGTACTATTGATGTTTTAGTTGCTTCTTCTGTATTTATATTATCCTTTAGTTTTTCAATTCGTGTTGCAAAGCTGGTAAGTTCTTCTGAAAAATCCATTATTTTCTCCCTTTATTTGTATTCATTAGATAATTAGATAATACCAATATTGACTAAAAATGTCAAAAAATAACCTCTCATTTGGTAGGTTCAAAGTATAATCAATATTTTTATTAAATGTCAAAAATCTCATGGTTTAACATCAAGGAATTTTTAAGAGTATTTTTTAGTCTATAATATACTTTGCACACTCACCCTTTACATGGCAGGGGGAGTAAATGAAGAAAAAATACATAAACTATTACCAGAAAACAATTTATGCAATTTATTATAAAAGCACGAAAACAATTTACTATAATCTCGCATTTAGCGGAAAAACAAAACTGATAATATATAAATAGACAAAAAAAGGGGTGAGTGTATCAACTCACCTCATTTTTGTCTGAATGAACAGGCGGCGCTATTTCTTCTAATTTCTCCGGGGTATCCGGTATAAAGGCAGCCGGATTTTTTTGTGCTGCTTTGCCTAATTTAGACTTAAAGTGTTCCATAATCTCTTTTCGTATATTTTCATCTAAATCAAAATATGCACGCATCAATTCCATTTCCAGGTCTGTTGCACCGCGTGACTTCATGTATTCGTTTAAATCAAATTCATCCGTCTGGACAAACATTTCACCTTCGCCGTTTTTTAACCAATTTTCATTCACATTAAATTCACGACAAATAGATTTTGACATTTGTTCGGTGAGATTACGATTTTCTTTTTCAATATTTGAAATAGCAACTTTTGTAACTCCAAGTTTATTACCGAATTTCTCCATTGTTAATTTGAAGTGCTTTCTTATAGCCTTTATTCTTTCACCTTGTGTCATTGATTTATTCACCTCCTTGTAACAAGAATAGCAATCAAAATTATTTTTGTCAATAAAAAAAGTAATCAAAGATAACAAAAAACGTTGACAAAGTAATCAAAGATTAGTATAATGTAATCAAAGATAACAGAAAGGAGAAAACAAAATGTCTAAGAAAAAGCATAATAAAAAAGACAAGAAACGCAAAGTGTTCCTTGTCTGGGTGATAGTAGTGACAGCTACTATCGACATGTTCAAAGACATAACAGAACTAATTGATACGATTATTAAATTAGCAAAAAGTCTTTTGAACTAAAACAAAAAGAGGGAAAGAGAAAAAACTCTTTCCCTCGGTAAAAGGATATGCTTTTTCAAGAGATTTGTCAAATAAATTTCAGGAGGTGCAGGATGGAGATTTTAAAAAATATTTTTAAGGTAGTTGAAGTGACAGCAGATGTAGCGGTGATTATCTTGAGTGCAAGATATTTGAAGAAAAGCAGGAGGTGATAAACATGGTAACAGAAGAGAAAATAAAACCAATTTTATCAAGCAGACAAAAAAAGGAAGTAAAAGAAGCCGCAGATGAATTTATGTCTTATAAGGAAGAATATCAGAGAGAAGTCTTAGCTTACATTCAGGGATATAAAGCTTGTGAAGCAAAAATGCTGGCAAGAATAACCGCATAATAGAACAACACTTGACAAACCCCGTTGCTAAAGCAACGGGGAAAACCTCGACATTTTTCGTATGATTATGACATCAAATTAAAATGAGGTGTGTGTGGATGATAGTTACAACATTAAGACTTCCCGAGAGAACTTCATCAGAAACTAAAAGAGGAAGCTGAAAGACAGGGAATGACATTTAACGGGTTTGTATTAAGTATTTTATGGAAGTATGTGAAAGCGAGGCGAGACAGATGGATAAATACACAAAGAAAATAAAAGCAATAAAGGATTTACAGGAAGAATATGACCGCAGAAGGGAAATTGAGGAACAGGCATTTGCACTTTTGGCAGAGGGAAAGTTTAAAGAAGCACAGGAGTTAATTGACAGCCTGGACGACAAGAAGGCACTTGAAATGTTGAAAGAGCCTATTGAGGAATATGGTGAGGAACAGACCAAAAAAGATGTTCATTGTGTAATGCAGCATATAAGAGCGTTTAGCTATCAGAGTAGAAAAGGAGAAGAATCTGATTTTGGTTTAGCGTGTTCCTTATGTTACAGGAAAAGATACTGTGATTTTAACGAAAATGTTGCATTGAAGCATTTAAGAAAAGTAGATAAAAATTATATGAAGTGTATCATACGGCGGGTTAAAGACTACAGAAAACAATATGGTGAGAAAGCAAACATGTATAAGGCATGTACAAACTGCAAACACGTAAATGAGTGCGATTTATATGTGACATGTGCAATCTTGGAAAAAATTGAAACTATTTTATTAGATTATAAATTATTTAAGCAGGTTAGAGACTAGGACAAAGCCTATTAGACATATCTATAACCAGGAGGTGATTACGATGGATGCAGTAAATACAGATAAGAAAAATTATGAGTATCTTGGAGCGTTTAAATATGGTGACACAACAGTACATAGGTATCGTAGGACAGATACGCCCCCCGAGGAATTAGAAGAAATTGTTATGGGGATAAAAAAGGTATGTTTACAGTATCAATTGAGAAAACAAAGAGAAGCAGAAGAAAAGAAAAAGGCGGAACAGGAGGAAAAAGAACATGCAGGAAATAATAGTGTCAGAGGAAAAGAGGATATTAGACGAGAGAATACGCAAGAGCCAGATAGAGTGTCAGAAGTATAAACTTGAAAACGAGAGAGCAGTTATCAACAACCAAAGATTAAAGATTATTGCACACACAACATTGTTCGTGGCAGCAGTATTTGTAGCTGGGGCGGTGAGTGTGATAGTCACATTAGCAGAATACGGGGTGATTTGATGAAGTTAAAAGAACTTACAGACAGTATATCAAATGCCACCAGAGTACATATAAAAGCGGATTCGCTTCTTTATGCAGGGTATGTTGGAAATCTTGCTTCAAAAGCTGGGGAGCTGCTTGAAAGGAATGTAAGAGAAGTAGGATTTCACTGCATACCACGCAATAAATCAAAGGATGAAATCGACCCAAAAGAACTTGACGCATATGTATGTGCAGATGTTTGGTTCGAGATTTATTTTGAAATAAAAATAGCATGAAAAAAGCCGCTTGGGAAAAAGCGGCTTAATTATGACTTGTACAAAGTACAAGCACACGGCAATTTGAATATACCACAGAGAACGGAGTTTTGCAAGGGGGACAACCCCTTTCCCGTCCTTGTAATGAGTATTAAAAAATGGGACATATGAGGTAGCACATGGCAAAAAAAGGGAAAAAGGAAAGATGGTATCAGTACAGCTTTGAAGATGTATATGGTAAAGAGTGGAGAACAAAACCACAGACACCGCATGCACAGCTGACATTGGATGATATATATGACAGTTCAGTGCTGGGACAGGCTGACATCGTTAAAGAAAAAATGGACTCTATAAGAAAATGCAGGATATGTGAAAAAACAATCATATCGGGCAGTTTTATTGAGTGCAATATTTATCCGGTGTGGAATAACAGGAAAAATACTCCAAAGACTAAAAAGAGCAGAGAGTCAAGAGAAGCACAGAAAAACTTAAATAATAAAAATGCGCAGCTTACTGTTATCAGACTGTTAAATACCAATTTTGCCAAGGGTGATCTCCTTATAACACTTACATACAAAGATGGATATTATCCTACATTGGAGAGAGCAAGAAAAGATATAAACAATTATATTAAAGCGTTAAAGAGAGAGCGTAAAAAACAGGGGCTTGATGAGCTTAAATATATTTATGTTATAGAGTATGTCCCGGAAGGTGAGGACACGAAGAAAGTACGTATTCACCATCATATCATTATCAATGCCATGGATAGGGATGTGGCAGAGAGCAAGTGGAAGTTTGGCAGGAGTGAAAGTAAGATTGCACAGCCTGATGATGACTTTGGATTAGAGGGTTATGGAAGATACATAACAAAACAGGAAAAGAGAAGCCACCACAGATGGGCTGCAAGTCGTAATCTTAAAAGACCTATCGAACGTGTGAATACGACTACCCTCACAAAGAAAAAGATGCATGACATGGTAAAGTCAGGTGATGATATATCATCCATATTTGAAAAGATTTATAAAAATAAATTTACATATACGGGTTCAAGAATATTTTACTCGGATTATGTAGGTGGCTTTTACATATATGGCACATTAAAGACTAAGAAGGGAGTTGTAGTAATGGAAAATAAAGAAGTTGCACCGGTGCAACATAATCTGCCTAAAAGCAGAGTATTTGTGGATATGCACTGGACAGGTTCTATTAAGTGTGGAATTGCTAATTTTTCTATTGTTTTTGAGACTGTAGTAAACGGTAAAACATACACGGTTGAAAAATATGGAAAAATTTCAGGAACTACAAAGCACAGAGCGGCTCTTATTATTACGGATTATGTTTTAAGTCAGTTTACAAAGCGGTCAGACATTGAACTGCATATAGATGACACACTGTTGGCAGCAGGTATAAATGACGGAAGATTTAAAGCACAGAGAGAAGCAGGTTATAAAGGTATCAGGAACAGTGCTCTTATTGATGGGCTGCTTTCTGATATGGCATTAGGCGGTCATGTTGTATCGGTAGTCAATGAAAAAAAGAATGAATACAGTGAAGCTGAGTTTATACAGCTTCGCAAGCGAATAGACAGGATGCAGTATGATTTTGAGATGGAGGACGAAAGAGAATGACGGAATTACATCATATAGTGTTTCGGAGTCAGGGTGGATTAAATTTTAGGTTAAATCTTATTGTACTTTCCATAGAGGAACATAAGGGAGATGATGGGCCACACAAAAACCGTCAGAGAGATTTGGAGTTAAAAAGATGGTTACAGGGACAGTTATTTGAGTTGTTTGATGCAGAGGAATTATACACGCTTAAAGAAATTGCCGGAAAACTCGGTATGAGAGAAAAGACATTATTCAAGCCGTTTAAAAGAGTTGAAATGACTGCCGGAGAATATCTTGGCAGTAATGTGGTCAAGCGTCTTATGGGTGGACGTTTTTATTGACTGTACCGCTTTTTAGCGTATCACATACAGTAATTTACAATTGTTTTTATTCTGTGTGGGTTATACCCCACAGGGAAAGGAGCTTCGCATGGCAAAAGAGGTTAAGGAAAAAAAAGAAACAAAAACAGAAATAAAAAAAGAAATGTTTAAGGTGTTCGGTGAGTTTGATTCTGCAAAAGAGATAAACATGACAGCAGAAGGATTGTTGAATGAAGGTGACAAAGATAATCTTTATGTACTTGCACAGGAAAACGGACTGGATAAAGAGGATGTGGATGATTTTATTGACGGTATGGGAGAATTTTGTACTGTTTTTTCGGCAGCAGTCGGAAAGCTGAACATAGAAAAGAAATATGCAGATAAAGAAATTAAACTGATACTTGATACTATTGTATCAATGGCTATGACATTATGCAGAGATGATGATGTTGCGGCAGCAGTCAGACGAAAAGGAAAAAATACAAAGGAAATAATAGAGAGTATGAAAAAAGCGGCAGGAAAGCACAAGACAGGCAGTATGGGAGTATGTTGCGGAACTGATAAACAGCTTATTGCCGTTATAAGAGCATATTATCTTAAAGGAAAAGAAGAAATGGTTAAAGTGATTGATTCATTGTATTAAGGAGGCTTGGACAGATGAAGAAAAAAGCAATACTTAAAATACCGCCAATTCCTACAAAGTATAAAGAAAGAGGAAAGAAATACAGTGTATCGGCAGCAGAGGAGGAAATAGACGGCAGCAGTATATTACTACTTGATGTTTATCCTAAAAATAAAAATAAACCTTTAAGAAGAATTGTAGTAACACCTATTGATTATGGAATCTATGAGTATGACACAAAGAACTGGTCAGGAAAAAATATAGGAAATGATGAATTTTGTATGCCTGATGGAGGATGGTTTTATTACACAAGTTATAATATTGCTTATGAGAAGAAAACATATGACATTGTAGCCGGCTATGCAAAAAAAATAAAAAATATACACTTTGTTAGTGCAGATTTGTTTGAAGTGATAAGGCAGATAGAAAATACAATAGCAAGTAAAAAGAGTGATAAGGCATATACTCGTCGTATGCAGAGGCTTAAAGAAAGATGTGAGTATGTAATGCCGTTTGATGATGCTTTTAAGTCATATTGCAGAAAAAAATTTGATAAAACAGGAAAGCACATTATGTGGTATAAGCGCAAAGGAAGATATGCAGACTTTGAGTGTTCGGCATGTGGCGCAGAGTACAGATTGGCAACAGAGTATGGCGTGAGCTATGAAAATCAGGCTGAAAAAGTTGTAGAAACACCTAAGCAGGGTGGTATAAGTCACTGCGAAAAATGTGGAGCATTTGGAAAGTATCAGGCAAGAGAAAGAAAGATTGAGGAAAATATGACAGTATATAAAGCAGATTCTTATAAAGATGGTCTTGTAATAAGAGAAGTATCTGTATCACAACGTATAAGAAAAGGTGAGAAAGAGAGTTATGATTACGATGAAGCGACAAGGCTTTATATCACACCGACAGAAGAACATAAAGATTTTTGCATATATGATGGATGGACCAGAGAGTGCAGCTGGTATGACAGAAATCTTTCAGGAATGTATTCATATCAAAGCGCAAAAGGATTCTTATACGAACCATCATTTGTAAACATAAAGAATTCTGCATTTAAATATTGTGCGATAGATACGTTTTTAAAAAGATATCCTGTGGCAGACATTGATGGATATTTTAGAGCATATAAGAGATATCCACAGCTTGAATATCTTGTGAAAATGCATTTGTGGGAGCTTGCAGAACCATTTACACGCAGTTTTTATAATACTAATAATATGGATATGACAGCAGTAAAGATAGAAGATATGCTTGGAATTTTAAAGAAAGATATTAAATATCTTGCAGAGTATAATGGAAATATAACAACATTGTATATATGCAGGCTGCAAAAGCAGACGGGGCAGCAGTTTGAAATGATATATCGTGCATGGCTTGATGAAATACTCTCGGTTGGTTATTCTTCGCATAGAAGATATGAACAGCTTATACAGATTGCTGGGCATATCAGTCTTAAAAGAGTTATAAATCAGCTTGCAAAGTATGTAGGATATACAAGTCCGGATGAACTTGAGGGAGATTATCCGACAAGTATTGGTCCCCGTTTAAATGAGAGAGCCGGAAAATATCTTGATTACCTGCAGATGCGTATAGAACTTGGTTATGACCTTAGCAATAATGTGTATTCAAAACCCCATGATCTTGACGCAGCACATCAGGAAATGGTTTTGCAGGCAGATGAAAGAAGAATAAAAGAAAAAGGCATGACAGCGGATAAAAAGTATCAGCAGATACCAAGGCTTCAAAAATATCTTTCAAAGATATATGCGTATAAAGATGACAGATATCAGGTAGTCATACCAAAAACAGCAAGTGACATTATCGAGGAAGGTCACGTACTTCACCATTGTGTAGGCGGGGACAATTATCTTAGAGCACATGATAAGCAGACAAGTACGATATTGTTTTTAAGACATACAGAAGATCCGGAGCTGAGATTTGTTACGATCGAGATAAGAAAATCTCATATAGTGCAATGGTATGGCGCATATGATAAAAAGCCTGAGAAAGATGAAGTGGACAAATGGCTTGTAGGATACAAAGAGATAATAAAAAAGCGACTGGCTTCAATAGAGCAGAAAATAGCATAGGAGGGTATTATGGAACTTATGGTAAAGAAAACATATAAGGAATTTAAAGCAGAGCTTGATAAAGAGATGCTTGTAGCGGCGAACAGTTTCTGCCGTATAGGATATTTGTTAAGAATAGCAAAAGATACGACAATACTGCATGAAAGCGGATATGCAAATATAAATGAGTTTGCAAAAGAGGAATATAATCTTAGCAAAGACATGGTAAGCAGATACATAAGAATCAATGAAAAATATTCGGAGGGCGGATATGGAGAGCATATAGCAGCGGCATATAAGGATTATGGAGTAGCAAAACTTGCCGAGATGATAACACTTCCTGATGTGATAGCTGATAATATACCGCCTGACATGACAAAAGGTCAGATACAGAATATCCGTAAGGAGATAAGAGAGGAAGAAAAGATAACCGATATTGAAGTAGCACTGGAGACGCCTGAAAAGCCTTTAGAAGAATTTGAGAATATATTTGAACAATGGATGTATGCATATTTCAAAGAAAATACTGAAAAATTTAGAACGGCAGCAGAACTTTTAAAGAAATACTCAGAAAATCCAATGTATAGTGAAAAAGAATTTGCCGGGAAATTTTCGGATGTGTTAAGTCCAACAGGTGTAGATATGCTTCCGGCAAGGATAAAAGGATTAGGAAAACTTATGTTATCAATAAATGGCATTGACGAGCCTCCGGTGCTTATAAATGTCCGTACCGGAGAGTCAGAGGAAACGACATGGCAGCAGCTTACGGACGCATTCAAATTTGTATATGAAATGTGTTTTGAAGAGATTGAAAGTGAACATAATGTTGATGAAAGCAAGGAAAACGTTATTGAAGATGAACATAGTGTTGATGAAAACAAGGAAAATGTTATTAAAGATAGGCAGAATGTTGATGAAAATAAGAATACAGGACAAAGAGAGGCCACAAATGATGCGTCGGTATCAAAAGAGCCTGAAAATGCTATAAGCGGCAGTGATTTTGAAGCAATGAATCCTCCGGAACAAAGTGATAACAAAGAGAGTGATATTCCTGTCGGACAATATGAAATACATAATTATCCTGAGGTATTACCGGAAGAGGAAAGGTTTGTGCCGGCTTTTGGTGAATGGGTATCGACAAGAAGAAAGCCATGTCCGGATGAGCCGGGAGAATATATTGCATTTAGAAAAATTGACGAAGTACAGTGCAGGCAGTCACTTATGAGTGTTGTAGATGACAATGGAAAATTAAGATGGAGTTTTGCAGCGGACAGGATAATGTTCTGGATGCCATTACCGGAAGATCCATCCCCTGAAGAATATTGATGGAGGCATAGAAGATATGAGAGAGTATTTCAGAAACATAAGACAGAATCGCATAAAATTGAGGATGGCACAAAAAAGATTAAGGGACATGCAGGAGAACATAGCAATGATATCATCACCGGATTTATCAGGGATGCCTAAAGGAAGTCGTTCTTCAGGAGATGCTAATATAGCACATGATGTATCTGAGATACTCGAACAGGAGAAATATATAAATATTCTTAAAAGCAAAACGGCAAGGGAACGTGTAAGAGCAGAAAGGATAATACGCAGTTTAAAAAATCCGGTTGAGGCAGCAGTATTATTTGCAAGGTACATTGATATAAAAGAATGGAATGAAATTGTAAAATTTATGTACAGTGATAAAAAAGACCTTGACTATAATTTTGAGAAATATAAAAAGAGAGTATACAGGGCACACAAAAAGGCGTTTGAGCATTTGGAGGAAAAAAGAAATGAAAATTAACAGGTTATGTTCAGGTTTAAGAGATAGAAATGGTCATTTTATTTTTGAAGGTGACATATGTATGCGCAATGGTGATAGGATGGAGCTTGTGAAAATATGTTATGGTGAATTTGATGTAATAGAACTTGAAAAATACAGAAGCGTTGACAGTGTGAAAGGCTGGTATTGTGATGTACTAATAACTGATGAAATAAGTTTAATGCGGCCATATAATACAAGACTTCCATTAAACAACTTTTACATTGAGCATTGGAACATGGAGATAGTCAGGGATGCTGAAATATATGACAAGTATTCTGATATAGAATACAATGCAACGGTTGTAAAAGAGACAGCAGAGTATAAAATAAACCAAAAATTCATATGCAATTTATAAAGTTTATATAATTTTAATAAAAATGGGAGTAAATGTCAGTGAATGTCACCCAAAAAGTATGATATTGTTATACTGCGAAGCAAAAGCAAAAAGTAAGTTTAACCTCCTTTTGTAGATAAGAAAAAAGAAAAAGACTGGTGTAAAAGCCGGTCTTTTTGCATTTAAGATATGAGTGAACAAGCGAGGGAGGCGGCAGCAGAACAACGGAGGTGTACAGATGATTTACCAAAGAGGCATCAGAAAAAAGGCAATAATCAGAAGATTGTTAACAATATGGTTTTCATCTGTAGGCATAGGGGTTTTGTTTGGCATTTTGCTTGGTTATATCATATTTTGAAAGGCAGGTGTGTTGTGATATGGCTAAATTAACAGAAAAACAGCAAAGATTTGTTGAAGAATACCTCGTAGACCTGAACGCAACACAGGCTGCCATAAGAGCAGGATACTCAGTGAAAACAGCAGATGTGCAAGGGTCAAGGATGTTAGGAAATGTTAAGGTTCAGAGTGCTATTGGCGAGGCAATGGCATTAAGAAGCAGGCGAACAGGAATCAATCAGGACAGAGTAGTATTGGAACTTGCAAAGATAGCATTTGTTAAGATAACTGATATAGTGAACAGCGACGGAGAGATAAAGGAAGATGCGAAACCGGAGGACCTTGCTTGCATAGAAGCAGTAAAATACAAAGCTTCCTATACGGATAAGGGAGACAGTGTGGAAAGGGAAGTCAAAATATCATCAAAACTGAAAGCACTGGAACTGCTCGGCAAGCATCTTGGAATGTGGAATGACAAGGTGGATGTAAATGTGGCAGTACCTATAGTAATATCTGGTGAAGATGCTTTAGAAGATTAGGCGGTGACAGCCTATGGTTAAGAAAAGAATATCTTCACAACATATATTTGCTTATCAGAAATTTATACTATATCCGGAAAAAAAGAAAAAGACTAAGTCCGGAAAAGTCAATGTAAGGCTGCCTGACCTGGTCGGAAAAGGATATGGAACATATTGGAGATTTAAGGGCAGGTATCGTGTCTGTAAAGGTTCACGAGCATCCAAGAAGTCAAAAACAACAGCACTCTGGTATATCACCAATATGATGAAATATCCGGATGCAAATACGCTTGTAGTCAGAAAGACTTACAGAACTCTTAAAGATTCATGCTTTACAGAGTTAAAATGGGCCATTCACAGACTTGGCGTGGATGCACACTGGGATATAAAAGAGTCACCGCTTGAAATGACATACAAGCCGACAGGACAGAAGATTTATTTCAGAGGGCTTGATGACCCGCTGAAAGTAACATCAATAACGGTTGATGTCGGCTGTCTGTGCTGGATGTGGCTTGAAGAAGCATATGAGATAAGTTCAGAAGATGACTTTAATATGCTTGATGAGTCAATTCGTGGAGCTGTTCCCGAAGGCTCAGGACTTTTTAAACAGATAACGCTTACTTTAAACCCGTGGAATGAACATCACTGGATAAAGAAGCGTTTTTTTGATGCAAAGAAAGACCCGGATATACTTGCAATGACCACAAACTACAAGTGTAATGAGTGGCTTGATGCAGCGGATTTAAAAGTCTTTGAAACCATGAAAAGACAAAATCCGAGAAGGTATCAGGTAGCGGGACTTGGAGACTGGGGTATAGTAGACGGTCTTGTATATGAAAACTGGGAAGAAAAAGCGTTCTCTATTGAGGACGTAAAGAAAATATCAGGAGTGAAAACAGCATTCGGACTTGATTTCGGTTATACGAATGACCCGAGTGCTTTATTTTGCGGTTTTATTGACCAAAGCAGTAAAACAATATGGGTATTCGATGAAATGTATAATGCGGGCATGAGTAATGAATCAATTGCCGCAGAAGTTGAGAGGATGGGATATCAGAAAGAAAAGATAACCGCCGATTCAGCAGAACCAAAATCAATAGACAGATTGAGGGAACTTGGACTAAAGGGCATAAGAAAAGCCCGAAAGGGAAAAGACAGCATTAACAGTGGAATTGATTTTATACAGGATTATCACATTATTATCCATCCACGTTGTGTAAATTTTATTACTGAGATAAGCAATTATACATGGGATACAGATACAAAAACCGGAAAGAAGATAAACAGACCGATTGATGATTTCAATCACTTAATGGATGCAATGCGATACGCATTTGAGGATATATCAAGAGGTGACGCATTTAGCTTTGATTAGGAGGAAACAGTGAACGGATTAAACAGATTGATAGACAGAATAGCTCATTTCATACTTTACGGAGTAAATGGTGATATGAGTAATAAGGAATTTCTTGAACAGTCGATAATGCGGTGGAAAAATTCACCTGAAAGACATATGCAGATAAAAGGACATCTTTATTATGACAATGAGCATGATATATTGATGCGGAAAAGAACAATGATAGGTGAGGACGGCAAACTGCAGGTGGTGGAAAATCTTCCGAATAATCGTAATATTGATAACCAATATGCAAAGATGGTAAATCAGAAAAGTAATTATCTGCTTGGAAATCCGTTTACGATAGAAACAAAGAATAAAATATATGCAGAACTGCTGAAAGAGATATTCAATAAAAGGTTTATGAGGACACTGAAAAAATCAGGAAAGTATGCTTTGAATGGAGGAATGGCGTGGCTTTATCCTTATTATGACGAGGAAGGTAATTTTACATTCAGGCTGTTTCCGTCATATGAGATACTTCCGTTCTGGGCAGACTCAGAACATACAAAGCTGCAGGGTGCGGTAAGGCTTTATCTTGTAGCCGGCTATGAAAAAAATATTCCTGTAGTTATAGAAAAAGTAGAAGTATTTGATATGGCAGGGATACACAGATATGTGCTTGATGGTGCAACGCTCATTCCTGATGTGACAGTGAATGAACAGGAAAGCTGTTATGTTACCATGACGGGCGGAGACGGGGCAGCAGACGGTTTAAACTGGTCACGCATACCTCTAATACCTTTAAAGCGTAACGAGCTTGAAACGCCGCTTATAAAGAATGTAAAGACATTGCAGGATGGAATAAATGTAATGTTGTCGGATTTTGAAAATAATATGCAGGAGGACGCAAGGAATACAATACTTGTATTAAAGAACTACGATGGAACAAACCTCGGAGAGTTCAGAAAAAATCTTGCCACTTTTGGAGCTGTCAAGGTCAGATATGACGGAGATACAAAGGGCGGCGTCGAGACGCTGGAGATAAATGTAAATGCAGAAAATTATAAAAATATATTGGAGATATTCAAAAAGGCACTTATAGAAAATGCAATGGGTTATGATGCCAAAGACGACAGGCTCGGCGGAAACGCAAATCAGATGAATATTTTATCCATGTATTCGGATATAGATTTAGATGCAAATGATATGGAAACAGAGTATCAGGCGGCATTTGAAGAGATATTGTGGTTTGTGAATGTACATCTTGCAAATACCGGACATGGTTCATTTGAGAATGAAAAGGTAAATATAATATTCAACCGTGACATTCTAATGAATGAGGGAGAGATAATTGACAACTGTCAGAAATCGTCGGGGCTTATATCAAATGAAACCATAATAGGCAAGCATCCTTGGGTGGATGATCCAAAACTTGAAATGCAAAGACTTGAAGAACAGAAGCAAAAACAGCAGGAAGAGGCAGCAGCAATGTATGAGCCGTTCGGGCAGCAGGACGAACAATAGGATGCTGAACAACAGGAAGAAAAAGCGGACAAGCAGAAAAAGAAAGAAGATACGGGTGAAGATTAGTGCCAAATGCAGATTATTGGAAAAAGAGGTTTTTGCAGCTTGAAGCGGCACAAAACCAAAAAGGAAAAAACTGTTGTAAGGAAATCGAACAGCAGTACCAAACATCAATAAGAAGTATAGACAAGAAAATAAATGAGTGGTACGGCAGAATTGCCGTAAACAATGATGTGACTATGCAGGAGGCGTATAAACTGCTGGATGCAGATGAACTTAAGGAATTTAAGTGGGATGTAAACCAATACATAAAACATGGCAGGGAAAACAATGTAAATGGCAGATGGGTAAAAGAGCTTGAAAATGCCTCCGCAAAATATCACATATCAAGACTTGAAGCCATGAAAATGGATTTAAGGCAGGAACTTGAAAGTCTGATTGCCGACCAGCAAAAGACCATAGACAAAACAATGCGCAATGTCTACAAAGACGGCTATATGCACACTGCGTATGAAATTCAGAAAGGTATGCACATAGGATGGGACTTTTCCACAATAGATAAAAGAAAGATAGACAAGGTCATAAACAATCCGTGGGCGGCAGACGGCAAGAACTTTTCAGAACGCATATGGGGAAATGGAACAAAACTTGTCGGTGAATTAAACCAGATACTCACACAAAATATAATACTCGGTGAAAGTCCTCAAAAGGCAATAGATAAATTATCTAAAAGAATGGATGTATCAAAGAGGGCAGCAGGAAGGCTTGTTATGACAGAACAGGCCTTTTTTAGTGCCGCATCACAGAGAGAAGCGTTTAAGGAACTTGATGTAGAAGAATTTGAGATAGTGGCAACGCTTGACAGCCATACTTCAAATATCTGCAGGAGCATGGATGGCAGACACTTTCCGATGTCAAAGTGGGAGGTCGGAGTAAACGCACCGCCGTTCCATGTATATTGCAGGAGCACGACAGTACCTTATTTTGATGATGAGGAAGAATTTGGCATAGTAGGAGAGAGAGCCGCAAGAAATGAGGACGGTGAGGTCTATTATGTGCCGGGGAATATGACATATAAGGAGTGGGAACAGGTGTTTGCAAAAGGCGGGGAAAAAGATGACATGGAGCAGTTAAGTATTAGCGATTTTCTTGAAAAGGGGCGAAATGATGGTATAATAAAAATGGATTTACAAATGTTTGCAAGAATGCCTAAAGAGAAATTTGTTAATTATGCTTTAAATTATTCAAAAGCACCAGATAAAGCGAAAGCATTTGAAATGGCATTAGGTTATACTATAGAAAATGCAGATGAACTTATGGAAAATATTAGCAAGCATATAGATGAATCAAAATTTGTTGAAAAAGGTGATTTAGGATATGGAATGAGGTATGAATATATTATGGAACTCGAAGGAATAAATGGAAAAAAGGCAAATGTATTAACTGCTTGGATTCAAGACAAAGATGAAAAAAGATTGACTAGTGTTTATGTAACGAATAAGGAGATTAGTAAATGAAAATTAAACAATATGATAGAGTTTTATTAAAAGATGGCTGTCAAGCTTCAATCGTAGAAATTTTTGAGGAAGATAAATTTTTTCTTGCAGATATAGATAGAAATGGAGATACAGATACAGAAGAATTGAGTATTGATAAGATTGAGAAAGTGTTAAAATCAGCTAAGAGTTCTGAAGAGGAATGTAGGGGAATTATTATATGACAACACTAATAAAAACATTAAATATTACAAATGCAGAACTTAATGTGATTACTGCCGGCAGGAGATTGCCGCTTGCAAGGTTTGATGGAAAGATAGAGATAAACGAAATAAAAAACATAACTCCGATATTAGGCAGACTATGTAAAGGTGAAAAGATAATTCATGCATCATTTATGCTGTGTGAAAATATTGATTACCAGATACAAAATGATTTTAATTCGGGAAAAGTATATGAAGCTTTAGGAGATGTGCAGGGTGAGAGTTCATGTGAGAGGTTGCTCTTTTCAGGACTTCGATATGAGGATATGGATGTATTGAGTGGGAAAGTTACATTCGAGATTACGGATTTGGAACTTATAAGAAAAATGATTGATATGTGATTAGAGAGGTGAGTCAGTTTGAGATTATATAACATATATTATCTTTGTAAAACAGCAAAACGAAGTATTGATGAAATTGATTTTTCTGAGTTTAATAACTCAAGGGAATTTCAAATAGAAGGATGGGAAAATGGAATTACAGCTTTGAGTTTACTAAGAGAAATGGCATTTATTAAAGAGTATGTGGATAACGCAACAAAAATTATTCCCGTGTATGTAAGGAATGATGCAAATCCAAGAATAGATGCTACTACAAAAAATCATTTTAGAAGTGTTTTAAATGAGATAAAAGTTCGGCTTGACTCGGTGATAAAATTATATGAGTCATTAGAAGCCGGTGAAGCTAAAGAAGGAATTGATATAAAAATACCAAAGTGTAATGATTTAAAGGAATACATACAGTATATGAAAGATATTGATTTTATATTAAGTCAGTGTCCTTTTATAAGTGGAAGTGGTGAGGAGATTGTTTTTAATACAGTTGATGTAGGTTCTATGTGGCTGTCACTATTTATTAAGGCGACAGCAGGAAGCCATGTTATTATGTCGGTTCTTTCAAAGATGTCAGAGATTGCTACGCAGTTTCGATCTAACAATGTGGTTATAAACCAACAGAAAGAAATTCTTGAAACTATGCGGCAGAAAAATGAAATAGGTCAGGAGATGCTAGATACCTTTAAAAAGATGAAAACGCTTATGCTTGATAATGCAGTATCTCAAATAGAGGAGAGCAGTGGTATAAAACTTGCAAATGATGAAGAACGTGATAAGGCGAGAAGAGCTATAGACACATTTTCAGAACTGTTGGACAAAGGTGTAGAATTATATTCTGCAATAGAGACCCCGGAGGATGTAAAGGTAAAATTTCCTTTTGCTGAAAATGACCCTTTATTGTCAGAGGAGGCTTTAAAGCTGATTGAGGATAAGGAAGAAACAGAAGATTAAAAAAGTTGCACCGGTGCAACCATAGAAAATTAAAAGACCAGATTTTTATCATGGTCTTTTTTTGTACAAAAAATTGCCGGGTATGACAAGGCATTAAACCGATACAGAAAGGATGGTGTAGATATGACACGACAGGAACTGGAAGATTTGGGTCTTAGCAAAGAACAGGCAGACAAAGTTTTAAGTATCAACAAAGCTGATGTTGAGGACGCCGGAAAAGAGGTTGAGACAGAAAATGCAAATCTTAGAAAACAGGTTAAGGAGCGTGATAAACAGCTTGAAAACCTGAAAGCGTCTGCCGGGGACAATGAGGAACTTAAGAAGCAGATTAAACAGCTTCAGGAGGACAATAAGATGCAGGCAGCGGCACATGAGAAAGAACTTACACAGCTTAAAATTGATACGGCTGTGGATAAGGCACTCACGGATGGCGGAGCAAAAAATATCAAGGCTGTAAGAGCATTGCTTAATCTTGATGACGCTGCATTATCTGATGATGGTCTTGTAAAAGGTTTGTCAGAACAGATTGACAAACTTAAGGCGGACGAGAGTTCAAAGTTTTTATTTAATGAACCTGAACAGTCACAGCCGAAGTTTACGGGATTTCAGCCCGGAAGTGCTTCTATGGTGCCAAATTCAAAACAGGCGGGATATGAAGCGAGACTTGCCGAGGCAAGAAAGAACGGCAATCAGTTGGAAGTTATCAACATCAAACAGGAAGCATTTCAGAATGACGGAATAGCTTTAATGTAAAGAAAGGAAAGGTGATAAGATATGCCACAGAACGTAACAGGAACAGGTAATACATTTAATCTGCCAAACTATGCAGGTGACCTCTTTACGGCTTCACCTACACAGACACCGTTTTTATCAATGATTGGCGGGGTGTCAGGGGGAAAGCAGACGGACAATTTTGAATTTTCAACAGGTGTTGAGTATTCACTTCCGGAAGCAAAACAGCCTGATATTTCAGAAAATGCATCAGTGACAGCTCCGGCAGCAGTACACATAGCAAGAGAACAGAGAACAAATGTCGTGCAGATTCATCAGGAAACAATCGATTTGACCTATGCAAAGCAGTCAAACAGCGGCAGATTGTCAGGATTAAATTCAGCTAATCAGTCGGCAAATCCAAATGATGAAAAAGCATTCCAGATTCAGCAGAAGCTTATCAAGATTGCAAGGGATGTTGAGTATTCATTCCTGAACGGAACCTACAATAAGACAACGGATGGAGATACAGCAAATAAGACCCGTGGAATGTTGGAACTTTGTACTTCGGATGCAGGAACATCCATAGATGCAAAGAGTGCTGCTTTATCTAAGGATATGTTTGACCAGTTGTTTAGGGAAATGGCTGACAAAGGAGCCATGTTTGGAAATATGGTACTTTTCTGCAATTCATATATTAAACAGGCCATAACAAATCTGTATGCAGATTTCTTCAAAGCACAGATGCAGATGACACAGAACATTGCCGGAATGAATATCACACAGATTGAAAGTGATTTCTGTAAGGTCGGAATATGCTTTGACCCGTTTATAAAGAAAGACAGTCTGCTTGTAGCAGATGTGGCACAGATAGCTCCTGTATTCCAGCCGGTACCGGGAAAAGGAAATTTCTTTGAGGAGGAACTTGCAAAGCAGGGTGCATCTGACAAAATACAGATTTACGGGCAGATTGGACTTGCTCATGCTCCAGCATTTTTACATGGAGCGATAACCGGATTGGAAGTCCAATAAAGCGAGGTGGTCAAATTGTATATGATTAAGAAAAAGCCGCTTACTTCAAATATCCTTTGGGATAAGGAAAAAGGTGTTCAGCTTTGTAAGTTTACTGAGGGTAAACTTGAAACAAATGACAGTGAACTTGCAGAAAAACTTCGTGATATGGGATATGAGGTATCAGGTGAACCGGACGAAGGGCAGAAGTCAGACGAAGAACAGAAGCCGGATGAAGAACAGAAGTCGGATGCGGAAACAAAAGGAAGAACTCGGAAAGGTAAGTGATGCAACGTGTTTAATGCGGATTTAGTATTAAAAAGATTATCTTCTTTGGGGATAGAGACGGATAAGTCGGATGAATTTTCAATCACTTTTGCCGTGGAGAAAGTAAGAAGTACGATAAAGAATGAAATTAACTGGCAGGATGTACCTGAGGGACTTGAAAATATAGCTGCTGATATGGCAGTGGGCGAGTTCCTTTTAGGCAAAAAGACATTTGCACCTGACAGTTTGAATATTGATTTGTCATACGCTGTAAAGCAGATACAGGCAGGAGATACGAACACGGTGTTTGCAACCGGGGAAAGTTCACTTACTCCGGAACAGAGACTTGATAATTTTATAAACTATCTTTTGTCATATGGAAAAGGCGAATTTGCATCATTCAGGAGGGTGAAATGGTAGATGTGGTAAATAATGCATTGAAAGCTGCAAGAAAGGCACAGGAGGCATTGTATACAGGCAGAATGACTGTATATGAACATAAGAAAATGACAGACGAAAAAACGCATCTTACAACTTTTAAAGATGTACCTGTTATTGAGAACCGGCCGTGTAAACTGTCTTTTGAAAGTAAGCAGGCGGCAGCAGATATGGCAGCGGCAACGGCAATATCACAGACCATTAAATTATTTATATCACCCGATATAACGATAAATTCCGGAAGCAGGATAGCAGTGACACAAAATGGAGTGACTAAAGATTATACTTACAGTGGTGTACCTGCTGTATATGTTACGCATCAGGAAATAATACTTCAGTTGTTTGAGAGGTGGGCTTAGATGGCAGGTATGGGTCAGATGGATTTGAGAGAGATAAAGGAACTGCAAAGAAAGTTAAATAAAATCAGCGAAAATGATGTTGAAAAATTTTGTGAATCATGCGCAAAGGAAATTGCGGCAAGGCTGCTGAGAAAAGTAATAAGAAGAACACCTGTCGGAGAGTATTCAGATACTTATGAACTTGAAGATGACGGTGAAAACAAGTTTCTTGTAGAATCTTCAAAAGTAGGAGGAACACTACGCCGAGGCTGGACGTCCTCGGGTGGTTCAGGTGGCGGAACAGGCGGTGTTTCGGAATTTGTTTCAGGTCTTGAGGTGAGAAATACAAGCAATACATATGAGGTGGAAATCATAAATCCAGTTGAATATGCAAGTTATGTTGAATATGGCCACAGGCAGACAGCGGGCAGATATGTGCCGGCAATAGGAAAAAAACTCAAAAACAGCTGGGTAGAAGGTAAGTTTATGATGACAATATCTGTTCAGGAATTACAGACAGCCGCACCAAAGATAATTGAAAAGAAAGTTCAGAAATTTTTGGAGGGAGTGTTTGAAGATGGTGACTAAAATAGCTGAGTCAATAAGCAGTGTACTCTATTCGGAATATGGCTGTGAAAATTATATAGAGCATATAGAGCAGGGTTTGAATGAGCCTTGCTTTTTTATTCAGAGTCTTAAGCCGGGTATAAAAAAGTATCCGGGAAAAAGATATTTTAAACAAAATCCGTTTTGTATACAGTATTTTCCAAAGTCCCATACAAAGGCGGAAATGTATGCGGTAGGTGAAAATCTGCTGATGCTTCTTGAAACGGTTCCTTATGAAACAGGTTCAATACGTGGGACAAACATGAGTTATGAGATTGTAGATAATATATTGAACTTTTTTGTAAATTACAATTTCTTTGTAAGAAAGCCGGATGAAGAGATTCCAAGAATGGAGACTATGAAGCTGAGATAGGAATTGATGCGAAAGGATAGGTGACGAGATGAAAAAAAGCGAGATTGAGGTGCAGGAAAACAAGTCTGAAATTGCAGAAACTTTTAAAAAAGAAAATTTAATGTCATCAGCAAGGTATCTTGAAAAGAGAGATATTATCAATGCACTTCTTGAAGATGACAGGGAATATACATTGTCGGAGGTTGACGGACTTGTAGAAAAATTTATGAAAGGTAAGGTGGAATAATGGCATTAGGTGGAGGAAACTTTTTAACTCAGAATAAAATATTACCAGGGTCATACATAAATTTTGTGTCTGTTTCTGCGGCAACTGCTGTTTTGTCTGACAGAGGAATATGCACAATGCCGCTTGAACTTGACTGGGGACCTGATGAAGAGGTATTTACTGTTACAAATGAAGATTTCCAGAAAAACTCTAAAAAAATATTTGGGTATTCGTATGATAATGTCAAATTAAAGGGATTAAGGGATTTGTTCCTCAATGCGGTTACACTTCATGCATACCGTTTAAATGGCGGAGGAAACAAAGCATCCAGCGACATTGCGGAGGCAAAATATTCAGGAAAAAGAGGTAATGACATTACTATTGTCGTTTCAAAGAATGTGGATGATTCTTCAAAATTTGATGTAGTGACATATCTTGATGCGTCAAAAGCAGACAGCCAGACTGTTGAAAGTGCGAAAGAACTTAAAGCAAATGATTATGTTGTATTTAAATCTGACGCCGAACTTAGTGTATCTGCGGGGATTAAACTTTCCAATGGTACAAATGGAACGACATCAGGTGAATCACATCAAAACTATCTTGATAAGATTGAATCATTTAGTTACAACACGATGGGTGTTACGGTCAAAGATGAAGTGACAAAAAGACTGTATGTGTCATTTGCGAAACGTCTTCGTGATGAGATGGGAATTAAATTCCAATTGGTATTATATGATTACAAAAAAGCAGATTATATGGGAGTTATCAGTGTCAAAAACAAAGTGCTTGATGAAGATGAACCTGAGTCTGCACTTGTATACTGGACTACAGGAGCGGAATGTGGATGTGCCGTAAATGCGTCATTGCAAAACAGAATTTATGACGGAGAGTTTGAGGTTGATATGGATTATACACAAACTCAGTTAAAAACAGCCCTGCAGAGTGGTGAATTTGTATTTCACAGTGTAAATGAAGAGGTTCGTGTACTTGATGATATAAATACAATGGTCACGACAACAGATACACAGGGGGATGTATTTAAGGATAATCAGACAGTCAGGGTTATTGACCAGATAGCAAATGATGATGCGGTATTATTTAATACAAAATATCTCGGAAAGATGCCAAATGATGCAGCAGGCAGAACAGAACTTTGGAAGGATCTTGTGAAACTCCGCAAAGAACTCGAGCGTATAAGAGCAATAGAAAACTTTAACGAGTCAGATGTCAAAGTTTTGCCGGGAGATACAAAAAAGGCTGTAGTGGTGGAAAATGCGGTAACTGTAGTTAATGCGATGTCAAAGATGTATATGACCGTTACTATATCATAAAGGAGGATGTTTAGATGGAAGAGGAGACAAAGAAAAATGCCGTGATGCTTGCTAATGATACATTAGCGGCGTCTCTTGCCGAGTGTTATATCACGGTCGGTGACAGAAGATATAATTTTATGAATGCGATAAATGTTGAAGCGACATTTACAAAGACAAAAAGCAAAGTTCCTATTTTAGGACAGCCGGGCAAAGGAAACAAGGCAACAGGCTGGGAAGGAACAGGTAAGGCAACATTCCATTACAATACATCAATTTTTCGCCAGATGATGCTTGATTACAAAAATACAGGAAAAGATACATATTTTGATATGACAATAGCAAATGATGACAAAGATTCGGCAGCAGGAAGGCAGGAGATTGTGTTAATCGGATGTAATATTGACGGAGGTATTCTTGCAAAGTTTGATGCAGACGGAGAGTATCTCGATGAAGATATGGACTTTACATTTGAGGATTTCAGTATGCCGACGTCATTTAATGATTTGGCGGGCTTTCTGATGACAGAGTAGTTGAAAAGTATAGGTAAAAACAAAAATTAAATTAAAGAAAGGTGATAACATTATGTCAAATTTAAGCAGATTTATGAAGTCGAACAAAGTACAGAAGAAAAATGAGGAGTACGCACCTACCAAATCTATGATTGGAAGTGACGGAAATCCGCTTCGATGGGAATTCAAACATATAAGTTCAAAAATGAATGAGACAATCCGTGATGACTGTACAATTGATGTTCAGATAAAAGGCAAGCCTAATATGTATCGTCCTAAGTTAGATACATCAGAATATCTTGTAAGGATGATTGTAGCATCAACTGTTGTACCTGACCTTTATAACAAGGAACTTCAGGATAGTTATGGAGTGAAGAAACCGGAGGATTTGGTCTATGAAATGGTAGATGACCCGGGAGAGTATCAGGACTTATGCACATGGGTTCAGAATTTTCAGGGCTTTTCTGATTCTTTGGATGAAAAGGTTGACGAGGCAAAAAACTAATAAATGGAGGGGATAATGAAGCAGTGTATGCTCATTATGCCCTTCATAAACTTAAAATTCGTCCGATGGAATGGATTGACATGGAAGATGACGAAAAAGCTTTCATCATAGCATCAATAAATATTGTTATAGAGAAAGAAAAAGAAGAACGCAAGAAAGCCGAGAGACAAGCGAAAAAAGGCAGGTGATAATATGGCATCAATTCAGGCGGGAATACAGCTTGCAGACAGATTTACAGCACCCCTTATGAATATAATAAATTCAGTAAATATGGCTGTATCACAGATGGAGGCATTAAACAGCACCATGAATACAAATGTTGATGCATCGGCATATGAAGGGATAAGAAGTGAATTACATCAGGCAACAACAGCGGCACAGGGGTTAAGAGAAGAATTGTCACAGGCAGCAGTGCCGACAGCTCTGCCGGAACAGACAAGCCGTGTCGGTGATGAAATTCAGCAGAACACGAGAAGCCAGCAGAGTTTCAATCAAAGTATGCAGAGAGGCGTGTCGGGTGCAAAATCACTTGTGGGAACGCTTATGGGTCTGTCGTTGGTAAGATCGGCTGTTAATATGGTAAAGGGCCAGCTTGATTCTGCATTGAACAGAATGGATACCATGAGCAATTACAGCAGGACAATGAATGCTATCACCGGTAGTTCTGAGGTGGCAGAAGCTTCACTTGCAAAACTTAAAGACATGACAAAAGGAACGGCGTATGGTCTTGATGTAGCTGCAAATTCCGTTCAGAACTTTGTTACAAGAGGAATGGGAACGGGAGATGCAGTAAATCATGTGAAAGCATGGTCGGATGCCGTAGCTTTCTACGGAGATGGAACGAATGAGTCATTGAGCCAGGTTACTGATGCATTGGGAAAAATGATGACAAAAGGAAAAGTTGAGATGGATCAGCTTGACCGACTGACCGACAGAGGAATAAATGCGGTAGGAATATATGCACAGGCAACAGGACAGGCGGCAGCAGATGTACAGACTAATCTTTCAAAAGGAAATATATCCGCACAGGAATTTATAACAACGGTGTCAAGTGCATTTGAAAACGGAACAAATGGAGTATTGAATATATCCGGGGCAGCGCAAAAAGCAGGTGATACATGGGCTACATCAATAGCAAATGCAAAGGCGGCTGTAACAAGAGGTCTGATAAGCGTTATTGATAGTATAAACGAAGGACTTTCAAATGCAGGATTCGGGACAATACTTGATGGTATAAAAAATCTTGGAAGTACGGCTGAAAATGTGCTTGGAACTATAGGTAATGTGATATCGGGAGTGATAACCGTTGTTGCACCGGTAGCGGGATGGATAGCAAATTTAGCTTCATCTGTAGTAGATAACTGGTCTTCAATTAGTCCGATTGTTTATGGCGTAGCGACGGCATTAGCGGCATATTGTGCGGCAATGGCGATAGTAAAAGCGGTAGAGCTGGTAGCTACGGGAATAAAGATTGCGATGTGTGTAGCAGAATATGCACATGCGGCAGCAACGGGTGTAGCGGTTGCGACAACAACAGCAGAGACAGCGGCACAGCTTGGACTTAATTCTGCATTGTTAGCTTGCCCGATAACCTGGATTATATTATTGATTGTGGCACTTATAGGAGTGCTTGTGGCAGTTGCAGCAAAGATAGCTAAAATGGGTGGCACAGCAAAGTCTACATTTGGTGTTATTTGTGGAGGTATAAATGTTGTGCTTCAATTTTTTAAAAATCTTGGATTGGGTGTAGCCAATGTTGCATTAGGAATAGTAAAGGCTGTTGGTGCACTGGGTTCTAATATTAAGACTGCATTCAATAATACTATAAGTTCAGTGCAATCAATGTGGTATGGTTTGCTGTCTACTGTATTGTCGGTAATAGCAGACATATGTAAGGCTCTTAATAAACTTCCTTTTGTAAGTTTTGATTATTCAGGAGTTACATCGGCTGCAGACGATTATGCGGCAAAGTCATCAAAGGCGGCAAATAATAAGGGCAGTTATAGAAGTATTTCAGAAGCGTTTAAATCAGGTTCATCCAAATTTAATATTTTTCAGAGTGGATGGTCATCAAAGGCATACAAATCCGGAGCTTCATTCGGTGATGGTGTGACTAAAAAAGTCAAAAACATGTTCAGCGGAAGTAAGGCAACATCGAATATGAACAAAAAGGATTACAATTCTATTCTTAACAAAACAAAAGGAACAAATGCTTTGCAGAATAATACAGCGGCAACGGCAAAAAATACTGCGGGTACGGCAAAGAACACTGCAAAGTCAGCTCAGGCACTTTCAGCGACAAGTGAGGACCTCAAATATCTTCGTGATATGGCTGCACAAAAATATATAAATCGTTTTACGACAGCAAAAATAACAGTGCATCAGACAAATCACAACAAGATAAATAAAAAGCTGGATCTTGATGGTGTGACAGAACACCTCAGAAAGACAATGGAAGAACAAATGATTTCAGCGGCGGAAGGAGTGCATATATAATGTATTCAATGTATATACAAGATGTGCTGTTTCCGGTAACACCGGGGAAAATATCATATAAGATTGGCAACAATAACAAGACTATCACCCTCATTAACGAGGGTGAAGTCAATCTTATAAAAACGCCGGGGCTTACGGAAATAACAATAGACGAATTATTACTGCCTGTGTATCAGAAATATCCTTTTACACAATATGAACACGGTTTCAAAACAGCCAAATATTATCTTGATAAACTTGAAAAGTGGAAAAAGAGCAAAAAGCCTGTAAGTTTTAAAATGATTAAGCCGGAACCTGTTGGAACGAAAGGTGATTTTTATGGTTTTGATTTTTCCAAATATACAAAGCAGATGTTGATTGGCTCTAAGGGAACCGTTTATAAGTATGTCACTATTGAAGATTATGAAATAATGGAAGATGCAGAAAATTATGGAATGGATATAGCTGTAAAACTTACGATGAAGGAATATCGTCAATGGGGCATAAAGAAGCTTGTTGTAAAAAAGAGCCGGACATTGAAACAGGTAGCAGTCAAAAAAAAGACGAGAAAAACAAAAAATACGGCAAAGACCTACAAGGTAAAAAAGGGTGATACATTGCTCAACATAGCAAAAAAGCAGCTTGGAAATGCATCAAGACGTAAAGAAATATATAAACTCAACAAAAAGCAGATAGAACAGGCGGCAAAAAAGCATGGCAGAAAATCATCATCCAATGGATTGTATCTTTATAAGGGAACAGTTTTGAAACTGCCAAAGTGAGGTGTTGTGTATGGCAAAAGATATAGTAGATGTTGCAATTGGTGAGATTGGATATAAAGAACAGGGAAACAACAGAACAAAATATGGTGCGTGGTATGGAATGAATGGCGCCGCATGGTGCCACATGTTTGTTTCATGGTGTGCGTACAAAGCCGGGGTATCAACATCAATAGTTCCTAAAACAGCATCCACCTCTGCCGGAATGGCATGGTTTAAGAAGAACGGGCTGTTCAGATACAAGGGAAAATATACGCCGAAACGTGGAGATATTGTTTATTTTAAGACAAACAGAAGTCATGTAGGTATTGTTGAAAAAGTTGTTGGAAGTACATTGCATACAGTTGAAGGGAATACATCAGACAAGGTTGCAAGAAGGACGTATCCGCTTTCAAATGCAACTATAACAGGTTACGGAGTACCAAAGTACAAAAATGTATCAACAACTAAGAAGAAAACTAAAAGCCACAAAAAGGAACTTGCGTATCTTAAAAAGGTTCTAAAGAAGAAAAAAACATTATCTCAGACAATCGTTTCGGATATAAAGGAAACTACAAATATTCCGGAAGGCATCGTAACTATTACCGTTGTAAATGGCAGTAAACGCTATGATGTGCCTGCGTTAGAAGGTGTGAGTATAACATGGGAGAGAAGTGGTACACCCGGAAAGCTGACATTTGAAACAAAGTATGTAAAGAAATACAAGATAGTTGAAGGAAATAGTGTGCTTGTAACTGTAGATAAGAAAAAAATTTTCTTTGGCTTTATATTTACAAGACAGTTTAAGAATGATGGATTTGTGACATTTACGGTATACGACCAGTTGAGATATCTGAAGAATAAAGAGACACTTGTTTATAAAAATAAGAGAGCAGATGAAGTTATCAACATTATAGCTAATCGTTTTAATCTGAATTGTGGAAAACTTGCAAATACAGGGTACAGAATGTCAGCTATTGAGGATAATACAACGCTTTTTGATATTATACAGAACAGCTTGGACAATACGGTTTTGAGTACCAATGTAGTTTATGTTCTATATGACGAAGTCGGAAAACTGCAGTTAAAGAAAGTCGGGGATATGAAAGTAAACGGATGTCTTGTAGATAAAGAAACTGGTGAAGAGTTTACATATCAGACAAGCATAGATTCAGATGTATACAATCAGATAAAGCTTATTTATGAAAACAAGAAAAAGGGTTCTTATGATTTATATGTAACAAAGAACAGCAAGAACATAAATAAGTGGGGCGTTTTGCAATATGTTGAAAAGATTGATACCCCAAAACTTGGCAAACAGAAATCGGCGGCATTGCTTAAACTGTACAACAAAAAGCGGAGAACACTGAGTATAAGCGGAGTTATCGGAAATAAAAATGTACGTGCAGGTTCGCTTGTGCCGGTGATACTCGAACTTGGAGACATGAAAGTTTCAAACTATATGCTTGTTGAAAAAGTAACGCACAAATTTGATAACCGACAGCATACAATGGATATTGTTGTTTCAGGAGGTGATTTCGTCGATGGCTAATTCAAGTCTTATACAGCTTATAAAACAAATGGCAGTTGAGGCGGTTAGGGCATCAAAGCCTTGTGATTACATAGTTGGGAGCGTGACAGAAACAGACCCTTTGAAAATAAAAGTTTCAAATACACTTATTCTCGAAGAGGAGTTTTTGGAACTAACCAGAAATGTGACAGATTATGAGACTGTAGTGAGCATTACTAAAGAGTATGACTGGAAAACACAGGATAAATCAGGAGGCAGCGGATATTCGGCGTTTGAGACGCATAGCCATGACATTGTGACTGAAAAGAAGAAAATAAAAATTCACAATGCTTTAAAGGCAGATGACAAGGTTTTGATGCTTCGCAAATCAGGCGGTCAGGAATTTATAGTAATAGACAGGATGGTGACAGATGATACCGAATAACGAATATGATGAAGAAATTGACGAGGAACAGGAAAGTGATTTTGAGGAATATCAGGAGCCATCATTTACACATGCTATGTATCTGACCGAGGATGAGAAAAGATTTCTTGGAAAAGTGGATGATGAAGCTGCTATTAAACAAGCTATACTTAAAATTTTAAATACAGAGAGATATGAAAGTGAAATATATTCATGGGACTACGGTATAGAACTGAAAGACCTTATAGGAAAGTCAACGCTTTATGTGCTCAGTGAAATAGAAGAAAGAGTAACTGATGCGGTTACGGCAGATGACAGGATAGAAGATATTGAGGATTTTACGGCAGTGGCATTAGACAAGCATACTCTCTATATAACCTTTACGGCGGTTACTGCACAGAGAGAACAGATTAGTATAGAAGATGAGGTGAATATATAGTGTTTGAAGAATATGATTTTGACACACTTGTAGAGCGTATGCTTTCAAATGTAGATGACAAGTTTGACAAAAGAGAAGGTTCTGTTATTTATGATGCGGTGGCACCTGCGGCACTCGAGCTTGCCAATATGTATGTCGCACTTGATATGGTAATGGATGAAGTATTCGCTGACAGTGCGTCATATTATTATTTGATAAAAAGAGCGGCAGAGAGAGGAATTTATCCGAAAGAGGAAACATATGCAGAATGTAAATTGACAGTGCTTCCGGCAGATACGCAGATATCGATAGATGACCGTTTTGCATTGGGAGAACTAAATTACATAGTCACGTCGGTTATTGATGCCTCTCAGGGCTTATATAAGCTCACATGTGAAACAGCGGGGACGATTGGAAACCAGCAGCTTGGTAATTTAATACCGTTAGAAACGAAAAACAGTCTTAATAATATGCAAAGTGCAAAGCTCACTGAGATACTTATCCCGGGAGAAGATGAGGAAGATGTGGAGGAGTTCAGGGAGCGTTATTTTGAATCATTTAATCAGACTGCATTTGGCGGCAATAAGGCAGATTATAAAGAGAAAGTCAATGATATTGCAGGTGTTGGCGGCTGCAAGGTTATAAGAGCATGGGAGGGCGGTTATAGTCCGGCTGATATGATACCGAATGAAACAGTGGCATCATGGTTTGCAAGCCAGTCAGAGAGTACACTGGGAAAAGAAGCTTACGAATGGCTGAAGGCGGTATATAATGCAGCAAAACAGAAGCTTTTAACAGTTGGCGGAACGGTAAAGATTATAATAATAACGTCTGAGTTTAAAGCACCGTCAACCGTTTTGACAGATAGTGTACAGACGGCAATAGACCCTGTGGTAAATGCAGGTGAAGGCGAGGGAGTAGCCCCAATCGGTCACGTTGTAAATGTTGAAGGAGTGCAAAATTATAGGATAGATATTGCGTTAAATCTTGTATATAAAGAAGGTTACACATATGCAGGGCTTGAAAGTAATATAAAAGAAAGCATAGATGCCTATTTTGTTGAACTCGCAAAGACATGGCCCGAAAATGATAATCTGATTGTCAGAGTAAGCCAGATTGAAGCAAGGTTGTTAATGATAGATGGAATTTTAGATGTAGACTCCATAAAACTTAACAACGCATCAGAAAATATAATACTCAGTTATAATGAGATACCGTTGCGAGGTGATGTAAATGTCTGAAGTGACAGAAAGAAAAAAACTTATTGAATATTTACCGACATTTATGCAGCAGTTTCCGGAAATGCAGGAGATAATGAAAACGCAGAATGTTGAGACAGACATACTGAATAAAAATATATTTGAGGTTCTCGATAATGCATTTATTGAGGAATGTAATGAGTATGGAATTAAAAAATATGAAAATATACTGGGTATCATTCCAATAGCAGAGGATACACTCGATTCAAGAAAAATCAGAGTGTTAAATCGCTGGAATGATACCCTTCCGTATACATACAGAGTATTGATTAGGAGACTGAATGTATTTTGTGGTGTTAATAATTATGATATCAGCGGAGAATTAAAGAGATATGAATTATTTATAACAACTGATTTACCGGAGCATGGAGCTATAGACGAATTAAGTATTATGATTGATTCAATAGTTCCGGTTAATATGTTTGTCAAGTCAGATAATAAGATGAGACGCGGAACGAAAAATGTTCGTTACTCAGGAGGTACAGTTATATCCACAAGGTTTAGAACGATATGAAAGGCGGTGCGATATGAAAAGTCTGATAGTAACAGATAGTGGCAATGAACTTATTGCAAGAGTGATTGTAGGAGAAACAACAATATCATTTACAAGGATTGCCGTAAGTGACTGTAACTACTCGGAAATTGATGTCAAACAGATAAAGGATTTACAACAGATAAAACAAACAGTTCCAATATCAAAGATTTCAAGGATAGACAAAAATATGATAGAGGTACTTGCTGCTGTAGAAAACAGACAGGTTGAGAAACCATATTTTGTTTATGCATTGGGAATATATGCCAAAGATTCAAATGAAAATGAAATTTTATATGGTGTAAGTCTTTGCGATGAAAATCCTGATTATATGCCGGCATATGAAGGAAAAGTATTGTCAGGAATATCATATAGGCTTGATATTGTAGTAGGTGACAGTGAGCAGGTTGTGTTAGATGTAAACCCGGCAGCAGTAGCCACGGTATTGCAGGTGGAGCAGATTGAAAATGATTTGATAAGACATACACAAGATAGGGAAATACATGTCACGGAGGAAGAAAAGAAAAAGATAGCTGATATTGTAATTCCAAACGAAATACATGGGACGTTGTCAGCAGGGCAGACAGAGCTTGCACTAAGTTCTGAAAAAATATCAGCAGACTCAACAATAGACATATATACGGATGTGTATGGAGTATCTCCGAATACAGCAACAGTAGCAGACGGAAGCATAACAATGACATTTAAGGCACAAACGAAGAGTGTGCGAGTGAAGGTGGTGGTAAAGTAATGGCATTTTTTAGATGTGGCGGCGGTACGGATACATCTGATGCAACAGCAACCGCAGAAAATATATTAAGTGGGAAAACGGCTTATGTAAATGACGAGAAAGTAACCGGAACAATGCCTGACAACGGAGCAAAGACAGCGTCGTTAAATTGCGGAGGAAGTTATACAATCCCTAAGGGTTATCATAATGGAAATGGTAAAGTGACAGGGAACAGCTTATCCAGTCAGACAACGGCAACAGCAGCCGCAGAAAACATATTGACCGGGAAAACAGCGTATGTAAATGGCAGTAAGGTAACCGGAACAATGACGGACAACGGAGCAAAGACAGCATCGTTAAATTGCGGAGGAAGCTATACAATCCCTAAGGGTTATCATAATGGAAATGGTAAAGTGACAGGGAACAGCTTATCCAGTCAGACAACGGCAACAGCAGCCGCAGAAAACATATTGACCGGGAAAACAGCGTATGTAAATGGCAGTAAGGTAACCGGAACAATGACGGACAACGGAGCAAAGACAGCGTCGTTAAATTGCGGAGGAAGTTATACAATCCCTAAGGGTTATCATAATGGAAATGGTAAAGTGACAGGGAACAGCT
>ERZ779705.562-NODE-562-length-32936-cov-3.582099_pt1 | contig 32936 bp, 26 predicted proteins | sample MGYA00511385_ERZ779705 | MGnify/ENA primary metagenome ERZ779705 (study PRJEB29588, sample SAMEA2145301) | human gut metagenome | biome: human gut; feature: human-associated habitat; material: faeces | place: Denmark | collected 2008/2010 ... | reverse complement strand
CCAGCAGATTTACAGTCTGCCCCATTTGGCCACTCTGGTATTTGCCCTTAAAGCGAGTGCAAAGATAGCACTCTTATTTTAATTTACAAACGAAATCGTGCATTTTTATTGCCGTCACCGCCGCTTCGTCGCCTTTATTGCCCAATTTTCCTCCGGCCCTATCCTTTGCCTGTTGCATGGTATCGGTCGTCAACACCCCGAAGATGAAAGGTATCCCGAACAGGGTATTGAGGTGTGTAATACCTTGCGTGACACTTTGACAAACATAGTCGAAATGAGGCGTATCTCCCCGCACGACACAGCCGATGGCAATCACGGCATCGGGCTGGTAAAACTCGGCCATCTGCTGCGAGGCAAAAGTCAGCTCGACAGTTCCCGGCACACGGGCCACATAGATATTCTCCTCCTTTACCCCGTTACGGAGCAGGGTATCGACAGCTCCTTTCAATAGAGCATCGGTAATCTCGGCATTCCATTCGGCGGCGGCGATAGCCACTTTCATGCCCGAAGCATCGGGCATAGTATCGGCGTCATAAGACGATAAATTGTGATAAGCAGTTGCCATATATTCGGTTTCTCTTTTTGAAATAAGGCCGCCTTTCGAAATGAGAGACGGCCTTACCGATATGATTGAATTTCTTAATTACTTGTTTTGGGCACGCTCGATGTAACGTTCTATTCCACGAGCATCGTTGGAGGTAGGATATTTGTCCTTAATCTCCTGATAGAGTTTCACGGCAGCTTCGTTGTTACCCACTTTCTCATAAGCCGCGGCAGCCTTTTTCAAATAGATGGGACTGAAAACCGCATTGTCGGATTCCTTAGCGGCTTTCTCGAAATACTTGGCACTCTCGGCATATTTTTCCATATCCACCAGACAGTTCCCGATAGCGGCAGTCACGGCAGGAGACAACACGGTCTCGTCCGCACTGAATGCAGAAAGATATTTCTGTGCCGTTTCGTATTCCCCTTTTTCATAATAAGCCAATCCCAAATAGGCATTTGCCAAATTACCGGCAGCTGTCGAACCGTATTGGTCGACAATCGTCAACAAACCGTCGAATTTTTCATTACCGTTAATCGCCAAATCGATAGAATCGTTTTCAAAAGCCATAACAGCCTGATACATCGCAGCCTGAGCTTTATCCTCACGGGGCAACAGATAGAAATGACGTACTCCCAATATAGCTCCGACAATCACCACTACGACCAGCAATCCGAGCAAGAGGGGTTTCTGATACTTTTCAACAAACTGTTCCGACATAGAGAGAGCCTCATTCATTTTTTCAAGCTCGTCTTTTTCTTTTTCTGCCATATTTTCTTGTCTTTTAATTATTTTTTATCCTCTACACAATTCCTATTATACAGAATCGAGTGACAAAAGTAATTTATTTCTTTTTATAAATAAAATTTCATCTTCATTTTTTTGTACGAGGAGCTCTAATAGACCCAATTATGCGCATGATTTCCCCTACTCCCACGACTTTTTCATTCCATTTCCATCGAACATTATTCGCAAAAAATAAAAAAGTTTGCGTATGTTTGTAGAAATAAAAGATAACCCGACATGATTCTTTCCCGGCTATCCATAGTCAATTTCAAAAACATTGCCCAAGCGGACCTGAGTTTTTCGCCCAACATCAATTGTTTTTTAGGCAATAACGGCATGGGAAAAAGCAATCTGTTGGATGCTATCTATTACCTTTCGTTTTGTAAGAGTTATACCCGCAATCCCGATTCGCAGAACATCAGACACGGAGAAGACTTTTTTGTCGTACAAGGTTATTACGAGCGTAACGGGAACGAAGAAGAACTGTATTGCGGTATCAAACGCCGACAGAAAAAAGCGTTTAAACGGAACAAAAAAGAATATGACCGGTTGTCGGATCATATCGGGTTTGCCCCCTTAGTCATGGCCGCTCCGTCGGACAACGAATTGATTTTAGGCGGAAGCGAAGAGCGAAGAAAGTTCATAGACTTGGTTATCAGCCAATTCGACAAACAATATTTAAGCACGCTCATACGGTACAACAAAGCGTTGGAACAACGCAATGCTCTGTTGAGACAGGAGTGTTCCGAAGAGATGCTATATGACATTTGGGAAGAGCAAATGGACTCGACAGCCGCACAAATTCACAACAGCCGCGACCGTTTTCTGCAATCGTTTATTCCCGTATTCCGGCGGTTTTACAACGAAATTTCATCGCAAAACGAATCGGCCGATCTCATTTACAAATCCCATCTTTCCGAGGGCGCACTGCTGCCGCAACTGAAAGCCAACCGCCACAAAGACCTAATACTGGGATATACTTCCCGAGGCATACATCGGGACGACATGGACATGATGCTGGGCGAGTATCCCATGAAACGCATAGGCTCGCAAGGACAATGCAAGACTTACCTGATCGCCTTGAAACTGGCCCAATACGATTTTTTGCGGGAACAAGGCGATACCACGCCTATCTTGTTGCTCGACGATATTTTCGACAAGCTCGATGCCGAGCGCGTAAAACAAATCGTGAAATTGGTTTCGTCGGATCATTTCGGGCAAATATTCATTACCGACACAAACCGGAAGTATTTGGACGAAATCATACATTTCATCGGGTCGCAATACAACATTTTCTCCGTCGATCGGGGAGAAGTTAAAATCTTGGAGGGAAAAACGCCATGAAAAAACAAGATGCACTTCCTATCGGCGACATTATCTCCCAATTCATCTCGGAAAAAAATTTCGGGCAGAAACTCGACGAAACGCAAGTCATGCGCTTGTGGCCCCGAATTGCCGGAGAGACGGTAAACTCCTATACGCAATCGATGTATGTACACAACCGAACGCTCTATGTGCGTCTATCATCTGCCGTTCTTCGCAACGAACTGACGATGTTGCGAAACGAACTTCTAACCCGTATCAACGCAGAATTCGGACATCGGGTTATCGACAACATTATTTTCAGATAAAGATTAAAAAAACAGACAATGGAAACGACATCTCCTGCATTTCGACACACGCTTCCGCTTCAACTCCGCTTCAACGACATAGACCTGCTGGGGCATGTAAACAACTCGGTATATTTCTCTTTCTACGACTTGGGGAAAGCCCGTTATTTCGAGACCGTGAAAGCCCAGAATATCGACTGGAAGAAAGCCGATGTCGTTGTCGCCAACGTCAATGCCGATTTCCTATCGCCCATCTACCCGGGTGAACCCATCGCCGTGCAAACCTGCACGGTCGAAATAGGAAACCGCAGTTTCAAATTGTTACAGCAAATTGTCAATACCGAAACCGGGCAAATAAAGGGCGTTTGCCACACAGTCATGGTGGGATTCGATATAACGGCCGGTCGTGCCGCCCCTATCAGCGACGAATGGAAAGAGGCGCTTTGCCGGTTCGAAGGGAAAGAACTTCGGAAAAAGTAACGAAATATAGCACGTAGTCCGAGCTTTTTCGTCGCGTTTTATTACTTTTGTACAAGATAAAGCCTAAAACAGATATGAATTTTACCGAAAAAATAGAGGAAATCCTACAAAAAGAGGCTCAGGCCATTCTGGATATACCGGTCACAGACCAGTTTGAAAAAGCCGTCGAACTTATCGTCGAGCAGGTACATCGAAAGGGAGGGAAACTCGTTACCAGCGGAATGGGAAAAGCCGGGCAAATAGCCATGAATATCGCTACCACATTTTGCTCGACCGGGACTCCTGCCGTATTTCTTCACCCCAGCGAAGCTCAACACGGGGACTTGGGCATATTGCAAAAAAACGATTTGATGCTGGTCATCTCCAACTCGGGGAAAACTCGCGAAATACTCGAACTTCTTCAACTGGCTTCGAACCTGATGCCCGAATTGAAATTCATCGTCATTACCGGGAACAACCGAAGCGAACTCGCCCAACGTGCCGACGTATGCCTTTTTACCGGAGCCCCGGGAGAAGTATGCCCACTCGGGCTGACACCGACGACCTCGACCACGCTTATGACGGTTATCGGCGATATTCTGGTCGTAGGAGCTATGGAGGCGACTCATTTCGACGCCCATCAATATGCCCTGCGCCACCACGGAGGATACTTGGGAACCCGTTCCAGAGAACAAAGTCAGAATAAATAAACCACGAGGACATGCGTAAAATCATAGGCATAGGAGAAACTATTCTCGACATTATTTTCAGGAACAACCAACCCTCTCACGCCGTTCCGGGAGGTTCCACGTTCAATACACTCATTTCGCTAGGGAGATTAGGTGTACCGGCCACATTCATCAGCGAAATCGGGAAAGACACGGTCGGTGACATCATCATCGACTTCATGAAAAAAAATGGCGTTTGTACCGAGAATCTGGATATTTTTTGCGAAGGGAAAACACCCATCTCTCTGGCTTTCCTCGACGAGAATAACGAAGCCCGATACATGTTCTACAACCAGTTTCCCGAAGAAAGACTCAACTTCGTGTGGCCTCGCATTGAAAAAGACGACATTATCATATTCGGGTCTTATTTCGCCTTGAATCCGGCACTTCGGAAAAAGGTATGCGAGCTGGTGGAATTTGCCAAAGAGAGAAAAGCAATCATCTATTACGATCCTAACTTTCGCGATGCCCATGCCCATGAAGCTGTGAAACTCATGCCATCGGTACTCGAAAATCTCGAATATGCCGACTTGGTGAAAGGTTCGGCAGATGACTTCAACAATCTGTTCCACGTCACAGACCCTCAAAAAATATATACGGATCATATCAAATTCTACTGCCCGAACTTTATCTGTACGTTAGGCAGTAAAGGAGTGAAACTATTTTGTGAAAAAGGCGACAAACATTTTGCGACAACCCCTGTAACACCTGTCAGTACGATCGGCGCAGGCGATTCTTTTAATGCAGGAGTTCTGTTCGGACTGCTCAAACACGACATTACGCTCGATAAGCTATACAGTCTTACTCCCGAAGAATGGGAACCGATCGTACGATACGGAATGGAGTTCGCCGCGACCGTCTGTTGCAGTATGGACAACTATATAACACCGGAGTTCGCTGCGAATTATATTACCCCGGAGTAATCCAAACGCCCTATAAATATTCTAAAATAAAACAAACCTCGGTACGGCTAACTATCGCATTGTCTTATATTTGCAATAAAATTTCATCACCGAACGATATGCGTTACCTACAACTCTGTTCTTTGCTCCTCGCATTGGGCGCTTGCTCTACGCACAGCCCAGACATTGATGTGGCGTGTGAAATCGACTTGCAAAACAACTACTTGTTAAAATGGGAAACCACGCCGAGGATCGAAGGAGAAGTTCAAGTTTACCGATCGACCGACCCCGAGCATTTCGATACAGCAAAAGAACCTGTCGCAACAGCAAGCATTCAGACGGGTTACACCGTTGTCCCGAATAGTCTGCAAACATATCGTTATTACTTTCTTCTTCGGTTTAACGACCGATACGACCGTATCGTAGGGCCACGTGCCGAACGATTGAAATATATCGAAAACTTCCGGGATTTAGGCGGATATGAAACCAAAAACGGCAAACAAATACGATGGGGGAAAATTTTCCGGTCGGGCGAATTTAACTCTTTGACGGCAAACAGCATCAACCGGATAAAAAACATGGGGATAAAAACATTAATCGATTTCCGGGATAGTGAAGACATCATCAAAACGAGTCCCGAACTAGGCTTCGATAATGTAATCAATCTGCCGGGCTCCCTTCATTACAGACAAAATTTATTACCCCGACTCGAAAAAGAGGAACTGAGACGAGGAGATGCCAACCTGTTCATGCAAGATCTATACGTCGCGATGGTTTCCGGTTCGAAAAGAGCCTTCAAATCAATGTTCAACCAGTTGCTGGTAGAAGACAATTACCCCATCGTTCTCAGCTGTATAAACGGAAAAGACTATACCGGATTCGCCGTATCGCTTTTACTCAGCGCTTTGGATATACCCGAAGACGTTATCATGAACGACTATCTGCTCTCCAACCGTTATTTCGACAAACGAAGAACCTCGTTCGATCCTAAAAACTGTTGCGACGAAACACAAGAAGCCTTATCGTTGATACAATCGGCCGACAGCCGATTCCTATCCTATGCCCGCGATTATATCCGTCAACAGCACGGGTCTATCAATAACTACTTGGAAGAAGAATTAGGACTTACACCCGAAAAGAAAAGGCAATTAAAACATCTGCTGCTACACTGATCTTCGAACGGTCTTTAAGAACAATTCCAAGAAACATATGAATATAAGTCACAATATGAAACCGGGCCGATTCGAAAAATCGCCCCGGTTTGTGTTATACTCTTTCATCAAAGAACAATCAGAAAGCATGGTTCCGTAGAAAATCAGGGGTATTAAACCTGAATGTTAGCGATGAATCTCTTGTTGATAAATACATTTCTGTCTTCTTGGTGAATGATTAAAGCCACCGAATAGATTCTTGAAAAATTTAATTTCTCCGTCACTGCGTGCCCCGTAGCTTTACGGGGTATTTCAATTTTCTCTATCGAAGATATTTTAAAACTCCTCCTCTGTGTTTTGCTATGCAAAACATAGGGGAGGTGGCACGAAGTGACGGAGGGGTTAAGGTATTAGTTAGGTGATTCCAAAAGACGATATTGTACATTTAACCTCTTCTCCCCTGCCATACCCTAGTATTACGGGGAATTGTGTAAATAGTATAGAGGAGAGGAGTTAGAGGTATGAAAGGAGAAAAATTACTAAATATCGACCAATCCGAAATTATTCTGTTTTTTCAAGCAGTATATTGTACTCAAATCGAATATATTCCGATTTTTATCGTACCTTTGCCGGCACAAACAAAACTTTAACGTACGACAAGTTTTTATTCACCCTCTCCCCTTAGCCCCATTGAGGACGAAAAAAGGCCTTGTGCCCATGCGATAAAGCAAAAAATTACAACATTATAAATGAAAACATTTCAAGAATTAGGTATCTGCGACGAGATACTGAAAGCGATCACCGAGTTGGGATACGAGAATCCTATGCCCGTGCAGGAGCAGGTAATCCCCCATCTACTTAACGAAGAAACCGACTTAGTAGCACTGGCCCAAACTGGCACAGGAAAAACTGCCGCGTTCGGGCTGCCCGTTATCCAGCGCATCGATTTATCTCTGTGTAAACCGCAAGCGCTCATTTTATCGCCCACACGGGAACTTTGTTTGCAAATAGCCAGCGACCTGACCGATTATTCGCAATATGTCAGCGGATTGCGCATATTGCCCGTATACGGAGGTTCGAGTATCGAGAGTCAAATAAAAACACTGAAAAAAGGCGTACACATCATAGTCGCCACACCGGGACGGCTCGTCGACCTGATCGAACGTCGCACGGTACAACTCGACCATGTTTCGACCGTAATCATGGACGAAGCCGACGAAATGCTCAACATGGGTTTCCTCGACAGCATCAACGCAATTCTTTCCAAAGTACCCCAAGAGCGTAAAATGCTGCTCTTTTCGGCCACCATGCCCAAAGAAATCGAGCAGATCGCGCACACCTATATGCACGAACCGAAAGAGGTAGTCGTGGGAAGCCGAAACGAAGGAGCCGAAAACGTACGACACGTGTACTACATGGTACATGCCAAAGACAAATATCCGGCACTCAAAAGAATCGCCGACTATTACCCAAGTATATACGGAATCATATTCTGCCGTACCCGCCGGGAAACACAAGAAATCGCCGACCAGCTTATCGCCGACGGATACAATGCCGACTCCCTCCACGGAGAGTTGTCACAAGCCCAGAGGGATGCCGTCATGCAAAAATTCAGATTGAGAAACCTGCAATTGCTCGTCGCCACCGACGTTGCCGCCCGCGGACTCGACGTTACCGACTTGACCCACGTCATCAACTACGGATTGCCCGACGACATAGAGACTTACACGCACCGCAGGGGAAATCGGGTGTTTCAGTCGCCATCGTGCACAGCCGTGAAAAAGGGAAAATGCGTGCCATTGAAAAGATTATCGGCAAAAAATTCGAACGGGGAATGGTTCCCACCGGAGAACAAATCTGCGAAAAACAGCTCTTCAACCTCGCCGACCGTATCGAAAAAGTAAAGGTAAACGAAGAAGAGATCGCCAAATACCTGCCGAACATCTCCCGAAAACTGGGGTGGCTCACCGAACAAGACCTCATCAAGCGAATCGTATCGCTCGAATTTAACCGGCTCATAGATTATTACCGCGATACCCCCGATTTGGATATCCCCGACGAAAATACTCGCAAACCCAAAGAGGGTAATTTTGCGAAGGAAGGACGTAACGGACGTAAAAAAGACATTCGCACGGCCGAAGCCGGATTCGAACGTATATATATCAACTTGGGAAAGGCACACGGATTTTTCCCGCCCAACCTCATCGAAATGGTCAACTCCCTCGTACCGGGGCGTGTAAACATAGGACGTATAGACCTGCTGTCTTCCTACTCGCTTTTCGATGTGGAAAAAAGCAGCGCTCAAAAAGTCGTCGGAGCACTGAAAGGCAACGAATTCTACGGACATCGCATATATGCCGAGTTGGCGACCGATAAAGATTACAGCGCACCGAAAGGAAAAAGAAAAGGCAAAGAAGAAGGAGGACGCAGAACGAACGAAAAACGTTACGGGAATTCCCGAAGGGACCATTCGGAAAGCCGGTCCAGACGAGACCGTTCTTCCTCCAAGACAAAGAGAAACTCATACTCGTCCAAGAAGAGAAAAGGATAAATGCGCTGTGGCGCAAACTTCCGACTACTTGAATATTCAGATGTAGACTCTATCACCATATGAAAAGCCGGCCAAATTGTTGGTCGGCTTTTCTTTTATATTGCAGAAACGAAATTTTCATCTGGGTTCGATTCAGTAAAAATCCGTGAGGGATAAACCTGAATTTTAGTGCTGAACTTCTTATCGACAACCACATTCCAAATCTCTTCGGAGAGGTTGAAAAGATTTCATAAAATTCTTAGCTGTAAGGATTAACGCCTTCACCCAGAAGGCTCTCCCTCTCTATTCCCTTACGGGAACACCCCGTAATGCTACGGGGAGCTGCGTTAGCTATATAGAGAAGAGGGGTAAAATAGCCCCTCCCTCTGCTCATCGCAAATGAATAGAGTGTTACTTTACACTCCTCCTCTGCCGTGCCCCGTAGCATTGCGGGGTATCGCACTGTAATAGGGAAAGTGCCCACAGGGCGAGGGGGTTGAAAAGATTATATAATTTTTGATGGAGGGGGTAAAGGCATAAAAGGACAATTCCCACTAATTATCGACTGAGTCTTGCTTTCTCCTCTCGATCCTACTATATTTGCATAAAATATAGATATATTATGAATATCATTCAAAAAATCAAGTTGAATAATCCAGAAAAAGAAAACCTGCAAAAAACTCTATATGAAATAGATACTCTATCAAAAAGATGGACGGGGATTCAAAAATCAGGAGAATCGGACTCCGAAGCGATACAAAAGAATATAGAAACGACTATTGCGGCTTCGCTCTCCCTCGAAAACATACCTTACACGGCTTTGCAAATCCAAAAGATAATAGCGAGACAAAAAGCTACCAATGACAAAAAACAGAGCCTGATTACGGGATACGATACCGTACTGAAAGCACTTTATACCCACCCTCACAACTATCCGCTTCTCGAAGACACTATCGTCACGATACATGCGGCCCTGTTTCCCAACGGGAAAATACATTCGAACGATGAACCGGACGGCAAACCCAGCGTCGTCAATTTCCTCGACTACAAAGCACCTACTCTATTCAGCCGTAACCAAGCGGTATCGGTCAATAACGAAATACGGGATTTGGTCAAATGGACCAACGACGAATTAAGTAAACACGAACATCACGCACTCGTGGTCATCGCAGCTTTTGCCTACGAATTCATTTCCATACACCCGTTCCGGGAAGGCAAAGGAGAACTATCTCGCATTCTTTCCACCTTGCTGTTGCTGCAAAACGGATACGAATGGGCCAAATTCGAGTCTATCGATAATCTCATCGAGAAACGTCGGACAGAATATTACGGAACCTTGAAAGAAGGTCAGCAAAACCGCTACTCATCTCGCGAGGATATTTCGGCATGGATTCTATTCTTGTGCGATATATGGCTTCAATCCATACGAAACCTCGTCCCCGCCCCATTAACCGAGACGACACCCTCACTCGATTCTACGGATATACCCCTACGAAACAAGAATATAACGTCACGCTCTGCCGAACCAGGTAACCCGCCTGTCTATCTGAACGCCCGGCAAAAACGGATATTGTCTTTCATGGAAGACGAAGGCCCGGTAAAAGTAAGCGACATCGCGCAAGCCCTCAAACCCGTGTCCATCAACACGATAAAAAAAGATTTGCTCTATCTGCGGCAACAAAATTTCGTCGAAATTCACGGAGTCCTGAAAGGGTCCATATATACGTTGAAAAAATAGAACTTTAAAAAGGGAAAAATTAAACCGTTTCTCCATAACAATCGGGACAAAAAATATATATATTTGCACAGTATGTGAAGGGCGGTCGTAGCAGAGCTCAATCGCAAGATTTTGTTCACTTATATACGGCTTTCCCCGAAACAAAAACAACCTTAACGATCCATCAAATACACATCAACCCGATTATCTAAAAAGGAAACAAAAAGACAATGAAAAAAATTCTTGTAATCGGAGCGACCGGGCAAATCGGTTCGGCATTAATGACAAAACTCCGCAAAGAGTATGGCACCGACAACGTCGTAGCGGGATATATCGAGGGCGTGCCTCTAAGCGATGAGTTGAAAAACGGCGGCCCTTTGGAAATCGCCGATGTAACCAATGCCCAACAAATCGCAGCCATCATCGACAAATATAAAATCGACTCGATATACAACTTAGCAGCCATATTGTCGGCACAAGCCGAAAAGCGTCCGTTATTGGCATGGAATATCCAGATAGGAGGAGTACTCAACCTTCTCGAAATATCGAGAGAAAAAGGGTGCTCGCTCTTTACCCCCAGTTCCATAGGCGCATTCGGCGACTCGTCGCCCAAAATGAAGACTCCGCAAGAAACCATACAACGGCCGCGTACCATCTACGGAGTGAGCAAGGTATCGTGCGAATTGCTGAGTGATTATTATTTCTATCGCTATGGGGTAGATACCCGGTCGGTAAGGTTTCCGGGACTCATTTCGTACGAGACATTGCCGGGAGGCGGTACGACCGACTATGCCGTAGAAATATACTACGCCGCCGTCAAGGGCGAGAAGTTCGAGATTCCGGTCAAGGCGGGGACATTCATGGATATGATGTACATGCCCGATGCCCTGAAAGCGATGGTGATGCTGATGGAGGCCGACCCGTCCAGACTGAAACACCGCAACTCGTTCAACATCGCATCGATGAGCTTCGATCCCGAAATTATCTACAACGAAATCAAGAAATTCTATCCCGATTTCGTAGCCGAATACCGTATCGACCCCGTGCGGCAACAAATAGCCGATTCGTGGCCCGATATGCTCGACGATTCGTGCGCCCGTGCCGAATGGGACTGGAAACCCGACTACGACCTCGAATCGATGTCGATAGACATGATCGACCACTTGAAAAAGAAACTCCTTAAATAAACGCCTATGTTCACACAAATGAAAGATCATCTGGCAAAGCAGCTTGCCGAGATAAAAGCAAACGGACTGTATAAAGTAGAGCGTACGATTATCACGCCGCAAAGTTCTGCCATTCGAATAGCCGAACGTAGCGGAAAAGTGTTGAATTTCTGTGCCAACAATTATCTCGGACTATCCGATAATCCCCGGCTCATCTCCGCCGCGAAAAAGGCGATGGATTCCCACGGATTCGGCATGTCGTCGGTACGGTTCATTTGCGGGGCGCAAGACCTGCACCGCGAGCTTGAAAAAGCGATTGCCCGCTATTTCCATACCGAGGACACGATTCTCTATGCAGCTTGTTTCGATGCCAACGGAGGCGTATTCGAACCCTTATTCACCGAAGAGGATGCCATCATCTCGGATGCGCTCAACCATGCATCGATCATAGACGGCGTGCGTCTTTGCAAAGCCAAACGTTATCGCTACGCCAATGCCGACATGGAAGAGCTCGAACGGTGCTTGCTGGAAGCACAGGCTCAACGATTCCGTATCATCGTCACCGACGGAGTATTCTCGATGGACGGTAATGTGGCTCCGATGGACAAGATTTGCGACTTGGCCGAAAAATACAATGCTTTGGTCATGGTCGACGAATGTCACTCGGCAGGAGTCGTAGGCCCCAAAGGAAGAGGAGTAAGCGAACTGTACAACCTATACGGGCGTATCGACATTCACACCGGGACATTGGGAAAAGCTTTCGGAGGTGCCATCGGCGGATTCACTACCGGACGCAAAGAGATTATCGACATGTTGCGTCAGCGGTCGAGACCCTACCTTTTCTCCAACTCGCTCCCTCCCGCCGTAGTAGGAGCAGGGATAGAAGTATTCAAAATGCTCGACGAAAGCGACGAACTCCATACCCGCTTAATGGAGAATGTCACCTATTTTCGAGACAAGATGCTCGCAGCAGGCTTCGACATCAAGCCTACCCAATCGGCCATTTGTGCAGTCATGCTGTATGATGCCAAACTATCGCAATCGTTCGCCGCACAAATGCTCGACGAAGGCATTTATGTAACGGGGTTCTATTATCCTGTCGTTCCGCAGGGCCAAGCCCGCATACGGGTACAACTTTCGGCCGCTCACAAGAAGGAAGAACTCGACGCTTGTATCAAGGCATTCATTAAAGTGGGGAAAAATCTGGGAGTCCTCAAATAAAATTACGATTCCTCATACAGAGACAAAGGTCGTTTCCAATGTTGGAAACGACCTTTGTCATTCGTAAATCGTGCCAACGGCAAATTCAATGATTTCGTAGAAAATTCATGGGGCAGAAATGAATTTCAGCGATGTATTTCTTGTCGACAAGCACATTCCTATCTCCTCGGTGAACGGTAAAAAAGTAGCTGAATAGCTTTTGATAAAAATCAACCCCTCCGCCACTTCGTGTCACCTCCCCTATATTTTGCGTTGCAAAACACAGGGGAGGAGGGTATTCCATTTCTCACTATCGTTTACAGTGCCGGAATGTAACTATATCAGAATCCCAAAGGAAGGGTGCGGCACATTGCTTATCAACCTCTACAAATTAATTTGCTATGCAGCAAATTGAAACTACCCCCCTTCTCCCTTGCCGTGTCCCGTAGCATTGCGGGGTATGGCGCTAGCCAGGGGAGATGACACGAAGTGGCGGAAAGGTTGAAAACGACATCTCATCAATCTGTTCATATCAGATATTTAACCCCCTCGCCCTATGGGCACTCCCCCTATCTCATCTGCGATGAGCAGGGGGAGAGGATTAAAAGTGCTGCTCCGAACCTTATTCCCTCCGGCGCTTTGTGGGTATCTCCCTTCTCTCCTATTGCTTCGCAACATAGGAGAGACACAAAAGAAACAATCGTTTCTGAGAAAAGGGATTAGAGGTATGAAAAGACAGTCTCCTCCGATTTCTTATTGATCCGATATCCCACTAATTATCGACTGAGCAAATTTAATCGCATAACGCCTTGTTTTTTAATAAAATTCAACTATATTTGTAATTACGAACTACATACGGGACTGAACATATACAAGCGATCGAACGCTTATCGACTGTATCAAGATAAATCGAACCATGAAAACAAACCGAGTCATTAAAATTTTTCTCGCCTCCTCCGAGGAGTTAGAGGCCGATCGTTATCGTTTCGGAAACCTCATTAGGAAACTGGATAACATTTATGAGAAACGAGGCATACGCATCGAATTATTCGAATGGGAGGACTATGATGCCGCCTACAACGGCATGCGCAAGCAAGACGAATACAACGAACGAGTGAGAGCGAGCGACATGTTTCTGGCACTATTCCATAAAAAAGCGGGAAAATTTACCATCGAGGAGTTCAACATCGCCCGAAAAGCGTTCGACGAGCAGGCTTCTCCCAAGATATACACCTATATAAAAGACCTCGAAGCAGGCGAAAGCGAAAGTCGGGAACTGGCAGAGTTCAAACGACTCATGCTCGAAGAGCTGGGGCACTATTGGTGTCGATACAGCAACTTCGACACCATGCAACTGCATTTTGTCCTACAATTGCAAATGGTAGAGGCCACCACCCCGATAAAGGTGGAGGTAAAAGAGTCGCAGGTGAAAATAGGAGACAGTACGATCGCCGACTTGAACAATGTGCCTTTTACCTCGGAGAATGCCACGCACAGAGAACTGCAATCACGGAAGGAACAACTCGATAGGGAAATCGGTAATGCCGAGTCCGGCGGCCGGAGAGGATTCTTCGGGCAACGTTCCCGTATGACCGACGAGGAGCTCGCTAATCTGAGGGAAGAACGCGAGAGTGTAACCGAACAGATAGAGCGACAAGAAAAGGCACTCGTAGACACGGCAATGTCTATCGCCCGCATGCAGGGCGGTGAATGCAGCCCCCGTATGAGAACAGCCGCCGAACTGTTTGAAAAAGGAGAGACCGACAAAGCGGAAGCCGTTCTCAAAGAAGACGATATGGAAGCCGATGCCACGAACGCAAAATTGAAATTCGATACTGCGGCGCAGCCAACCGCCGAACTTGCCCGAAACATAGAACGATGTGCGGGAGAATACATGCTTAAAGCTCGTATCGTCGTCAGTGGAATAGCCGACGAATCGAGATACCGACAAGCGGTAAAACTCATGTCGACGGCGATAGACCTTGTTTCGGGACGACTGCCCGAAGAAACATTGGCAGAATACCTGTTCGACTATGCCGTACTGCTTACAGATGCAGGCCAACAAACAAAAGCCCTCGAAACGTGGGAACGGCTGTCGGGCATATACGAACGTTTATACCGTAAAGCACCTCAGAAGTATGCCTACGGTTACGCCGGCGTATTAAACAATATGGCTGTACTTTACAGCAATAAGGGCGATTTCGACCACTGCCTATCCAAATACTTGAAAGCCGTAGACATTTATGATCGGCTCGACCGGGAAGAACCGGGTATATATGACGACGATATAGCCCGACTCAAAAATAACCTCGGAACACTTTACACCGACCGGGACGAATATAACAAAGCCTTATCGGAGTTCAACGAGGCTGCACGCATACGGTTCGAGCTCCTCGCCAAAGACAACGATCCCGATTCCCGATCGGCTCTGGCCGACATTTATTGCAATATGGCCACGGCATTGCAATTTTCGGACCACCCCCAAGAAGCTCTGCGATACATAGCCCAAGCGCACGCCATTCTCGACGAGCTGGACAAAGAGTTCCCGAGAATATACGAGTACAAACTGTACTCGATTTTAAATCGGGAAGGCTCGATTTATACACGGCTCGACCAACTCGACAAGGCGGAAGAATCCTTGCAAAAATCCCTACAATTGGCTGCGAATCTCGCCTCCCGCATGCCATTGGCTCATAGTGCCGACTTGGCCACGGCAAAGATGGAAATGAGCGGGCTGAACTATGTGCTCGGCAAAAACGAAGAGGCAAGGAAGGGATTCCGCCAAGCATTGGACATATTCAGACGATTGCAAACGAAAGAACCGGTCTACGACCACCCAATCGCCACCGTTCTCCAAAACTTGGGTGTCATCTGCCGCCACGAGGAGAAATACGACGACGCGGAAAAGTTCCTCAAAGAGGCACTGGATATTCGCGAAAGGCAACACGCACAAGCCCCATACTCCTTCACCGCCGACCATGCCAAAGTCTGCCGGGACTTCGGAGATTTGCTGGTCGATATGGGAGAAAACGACCGGGCCGGCGAGATGTTCGAAAAAGCGGTAACGCTATATACAAAAGCCGCCGAAAAAAGCGGACATCTAAAAGTATCCATCGCCGATTCGATTTATGCATGGGCAGATACCCGTCTCGACTCCGAAGAATACGACCGGGCCGAATCCCTGTTCAAACAAGCATTGAGCATATACAGCAGGCTCACCGACAACGAAACGAGCTACGACATGGCACGAACATGGAGCCGCATGGGCGATCTCTATATGCTTTGGGAAAAACCCCAAGCCGTGCCTTCTTATGAAAAAGCACTATCGATGTTCAGGGAACTGCATGCCCCAGACTCCGACTATCGAGAAGAGACGGCCCACACAACCAACTGTATGGCACTGATTTACAGCGCAAACGAAGAGTACAACCGAGCAAATGAGCTATACGGAGAGTGCATATCGATTTACGAATCTCTCTGTAACGACGGGCACGACAATCGAGACGACTTAGCGGAAGCCTATTGCAGTCTGGGCGAAATCCATTGCAATCTGGAAGCAGCCGAACCCGCCCGCGAATGTTTTGAAAAATCGTTGAAACTTTATCGGGAAATAAATGCCTGCCCGGCTCCCCCGCATATCGACAAAATGGCAGTCGTATTGAAGAAACTCGGTATCGTACTTTATGTATGCGAAGAATACGACACAGCCATTACGCTCTATCTCGAAGCCTACGAATTACTAAACGCCATCTACCGGAAAACAGGAGAATGCGGCGAAGAATTAGGTTCGGTAGCGCTATGCCTTTCGGAAGCATTCGCAGATACCGGAAAAGCCAGAAAGGCGAGAAAGTACTACGACATCGCTTTGAAATTCGGAGCTATCGAAGAAGATGAGGAGGAGGATTACAACGATGATGAAGATGAGGAAGACGAAAGCTATGAGGACATGGAGGAAGATGACGAAGACGGCGAGTATGAAGAATGTGAAGAAGAGAACAATGAGACCGACGAAACTCGAACGATAGAAGACATAAGAATCGCCAAGAAAAACGCCCATCGTTTTAAAACGGCATCGGACTATCTGGAAGCCGCAAAATGCTATACTGACAAGGGAGACTTGCAGAAAGCGAAAGAGTTATATATCGATGCAATAGACATCTGCGAAAAATACCTCGTCGGAGGATTTACCGAAGACACCTATCGGGTAAAAGCAGAATGTTGCCGGAATTTCGCCGATATAATCAAGGAAGAAGGACGCCTTGAAAATGCTATGGCTTTCTATCAAGAGGCGCTGCGTATCTATAAAATACTGAAATTCTATTCACCGGACTATGAACAAGCCCTATCCGAAGTAGAAAGGCGCATAAAAATTTTCACATAAAAGAGACTACCTATCATATAAAAAGTTAAAAAATGATATATATTTCAATCTTAGCTATCCTTTTAACAAACCTTTCTGTCTTTTTATCATAAACTTTTAACACATTAAAATTTATGATGAATACCATGAAAAAAGGACTGGGGTTACTCATGCCTCTTTTCCTAATGGCGTGCAGCCAACAAGCTACGATCAGCAAAGACACTTTGAAAGACAAAATCGCCGGTGGGTGGGCAGGTAAAATGATAGGAGTATCCTACGGACTCCCTACCGAATTCAAAGCATTGGGCAAGATGTATGAAGATTCTATCCATTGGACTCCCGTCCGAGTAAAAGATGCTTTGTGGGAAGACGACTTGTATGTACAGCTAACTTTGATGGACGTAATGGACAAACACGGTATGCAAGCCGAACAAAAAAAATACCAAGAGGCTTTGGCAACAGCCGGGTTCAGACTGTGGCACGCCAATGTACAGACCCGCAAAAATTATTTCGACAGCATATTTCCGCCCCAATCGGGACAGCCCGAATTCAACCTCCATGCCGATGACATAGACTTTCAAATCGAAGCCGACTATATCGGGTTCATGTGTCCCGGCATGCCGCAGACGGCCAACAAAATGGCCGATTATATGGGTCATATCATGAACTACGGCGACGGTGTGTATGGCGGTGCATTCGTAGCCTCGCTGTATAGCGAAGCCTATTTGCAGAACGATATCCGGTCTGTCATCGAAAAAGCATTGCTCTCTTTACCGGCCGAAAGCGGCTATCGCAGAATCATTGAAGATGTCATCGCTTTTCACCAAGAAAATCCCAATGACTGGACTAAGTGCTGGCAAATGTTAGAAAACAAGTGGGCTCGCGCGAACATTTGCAACCCCGGCACGAAATACAATATCGATGCCAAACTGAACGGAGCCTACATCGTTATAGGACTGCTCTATGGAGAAGGAGACATAAACAGGACATTGGAAATATCCACCCGCTGCGGACAAGACTCCGACTGCAACCCGTCCAACGCTTTGGCTGTTTTGGGTATCATCAAAGGATTCAGCGCATTCCCCCAAGAGTATAGAGAAGCCATCGAAAAAATCGGAGACAAACCGTTCGTTCACACCAACTACTCTTTCAACAAAGCGGTGGAACGCACTGCGGATTATGCCGAAAAACTCATTGTGGAAAATGGCGGTAAAGTAACCGAAGACAGTTACTCCATCGTACTGCAAGAACCGGTTGCCCTTCCTATGGAAGATGCGTTCCCCAACTTGGTATACAGCAAACGCGCAGCCATCGTCGATGCCGACAAAGACAGTTGCTGGACTTTGAAAGGGAATTGGCAGGATGCCGAAAACGGTTATGTGAAATATAGCGAACAAGCCGGCGATGAAATAACGTTCACTTTCGAAGGAACAGGAGCTTCTATCGAAGGCTGGTGGGTTAAAAACGGAGGCAAAGCCGACGTATATGTCGATGGTATATTCAAACGCACGATAGACTGCTTTTACTACTATGCCAAACAAGAACACCGCAACATAAACATCTTCCACATCTTGAACTTGGAAGAAGGGAAACATACCATTAACATAGTAGTCAAAGGAGAAAAGAGAGAGGAATCGGAAGGCTGTGCAATAGGTGTTCGTGGCGCCATCGTTTTCAAAAACGGCACAAAGTCATACGATGCCATATAGAAAGCCCTACATTCATTCTTATCGGCAGTAAATCTCAATAAATGTATTCCCCTATATTTTGCTGTGCAAAGCACCCGTAATACTACGGGGCACAGCAAAGGAGGAGGGTAAAATATTCAAAGTAACATTTCACGACACCTTTCGAAGCCCCACATTCCACAGGGCGATGAAATAAAGAGTGATGCCCCGTAGGACGAAACGGGCGGGACATCGTGAAAAAATGACAAAGCCCGGCAGGAAAAATTTCCTGCCGGGCTTCGTTCATAAGGGAAGTTTTCCCCCTGTGTCTTATTTCTTAATGAATTTCACTACTTCCTCGGCTTCTGCGGTCGTTACCTTGACGAGATAGCAACCCTTTGCCAAGTCGGCCACGTCGACCACCGTCTCTGTCGCCGTTCTCACCGGTTTTCCCGTGAGGTTGTATATGCAGAGTTCAAACTCGCCTTCCGTCACGCCCTCCACATGGAGAACACCGTTAGCATAGCGGGCAGATATAGCCTCTCGGTCGTTCTCTGCTATGCCGGTTCCCGGATCGTACGTGAAATAGGCCTCGAACGTGTAGTTGCCCACGAACTGTTCGACCGGCATCGTGTAACTGTTGTTTTCGTCCAAAGTCAACTCCATGATCGCACCAAAACTTGTGGGACCATACATCACCTTTTCCACAGTGTAGTCTTCGGCAGGTGAGAAGGTGATTTTAAATGACTTGTCCGCTCTCAGAGATGCTCCGCTCTGGTAAGTTTCGGTTCCTTCGAGGTTGGATAAGGTGATAGTTCCTTCGCCTTGCTTAACCGAATAGGTGATGATATGCGTCACAACGGGAATCTCGGCAAATGAAACGGCTATCTCCGTATTTCCCGTCACCGTATAGGTATCTCCGCTCGTGAAGGCGCTGCCGTTGACGGTGAGCGATTCCAGCCGGTATCCTTGGGCCGGTTCGGCGGTGATGGTCAATTCCGAATTTTCTTCCACCGTGTTTGCTCCGGGCACAAGGGCTGCGCTGCCGTTCATCACGGTCAGCGTACCGTTCTCTACCGTCTCCGGCAAGGTCACCGTGTAGGTGGCCGGACGTTCCACGATACGCAAAGTGAAGTCGACGATGTTGCCACTTTCGATAGTAAGTTTATAGTCTTCCTCCTCGGGGTGTCCGCAGGGGTCTAGGTGGTTCCAGTCTATTTTCAGGCGCACGCGGTAATCGCCGGGAGCGAGGTCGTCGGGCAAGGTGAACGAGGGTACAGAATTCAGTTTGCTGTTATTTCTTGAAACTTCTCCCTTACTATTAAACCCGCTTGTCTCACTGCGATTGGGATTATAAAATGTATAGGAAACGATTTCGCTGTCGGCCGTGGGATAACCGTTTGAATCGACCGTATAGGAAAATTGATAGTCTTTGTTATAGTCGATGTAGAAATAGCCGTGCATATAGTAACCTTCCCATTGAACGATAGGCTGTATCTCGGTACCGGCATAGGCTACGAATATATTGTCGGTCTTGTCGGCATATACCGGTTGTTGAGGCTCGGAGTATACCGGCAATGAGAAAGGAGAGGCTCCACCCACCATTTCTATGTTGCGAACAAACCGTTGAGCGCTATTGGTATTTCCCTCATACGTGCAGTATGCCGATACTGCTTTCTCGAATTCGGCGGCAACCGTGGTCTCCTGTGTCAGAGTGAAGGTGTTTACGTTGGTTTCCAAAGCCACACCGTTCACCAAGATACGGTTCAACTCGTATCCTGCTGCCGGTTCGGCAACGACAGTCAGCACAGTGTTTTCTGCGACATTCTCTCCGTCTGTTACTTCCGTATCGCCATTGAGCACGCGCAACGTCCCTTCTTCCGAATTCGGCAGTGTGATGTGAAGGGGATAGGTAACCACAGCGGGAGCAGATGCATTGATTACTATTTTTTCGATATATGTTGTTGCTGTGGGATTGGATAAAGTTACGGAACAATTGGTCGCCGTGGTCGTGAAGGTCAACGGTGACGGACCGGTGACTGTTTCGCCGTCGCTGCCATTTAATGTAACGTCTCCGTCCCCGTTGAATGTAATCGTGTAAGTAAATCCGTTTTCCGTTTCAAAAGCGGGAGACACCAATACGCCGGAGCTTCTTTTAACTTGCGGCCAGCCTTTGGTCTCGGAAGTTGTGGACAGCATCACATCGCTGAAATTCCACGTATAGTCCTTACCGTCGCTGCCTACGAAAATCTGGTCGCCGGCATAAGCCGCATATCCCGATCCGCTTCCTTGTACTTTGGACCAATCGTTGAAGGTAACCTCGGAAGCGATGACAGCGGGAGCCTTTACGGTCAGTGTATATTGTACGGCAGCGGCTTTATAGACGCTCGTTTGGGGAACTTCGGCCTTGATGACCGTTGTACCGCCGGCAAGGAGTGTTACCAATCCGTCCGTGTCGATAGTGGCTACCTCTTGGTTGCTGCTGCTGTAATCGATGGCTGCATCCGATACCGAGGTGGCGGCGCTGCTGTAACTGCCGTCGGCCAATAACTTGGTGATATTGCCTGTTATATCGGTGAATGCGAGCTCGGGACTCAAAAGATCTTCTCCCCCTGCTGTTTTCAGTTTATAGAGTTGGGGGGTCGTATAACCGTTAGCTCCTATATTTTGTTTCGAATAAGGAGCGAATTGGCCGGCTGAGTTGAATAAAATACATCTGTCGCTGGTTGCAACGTTGGCAATTATAAAACCATTGTTATAGGATATCGTGTACTGTGATTTCTCGTCATTGATATCCCCTCCGGTATTGACGAAATTTGTCGAACTGCCATATTTAAGGTATTTTTCACTCGAATTGAGTAAGCAGTATTTGCCTTCTCCTATTGATTCTATTTTCCAGACAGCGGCGACTTGAGGATCGGTCACGACAGAATAATCGTCATTAAAAGAGACGATCTCGGTATTTATTTTTCTGCTCAAAATACTTTGCATGGCTTTGTTATCAGCAGTGATAACATAGTAGCCTGTCTCCAAATCGTCGACCGATGTGATTTTCTCGAACATACCGGTGCCGGTATATTCATAAGTCTGGCTCCACCCGAAAAGCGAACCGCATAGCAGTGCCGTCAATAGGAAGACACTGCGTAAAAAGTAATTTTTTCTCATGATAATTTATTTAAAGTTATAAAATGTCACCCCAATAAGAAAAAGGAAAATGTGTCCTTCTCATATTTACCCTTACAAAAATATATAAATGAATTTAAAATAAAAATTTTTCCCTTGAATTTTTTTGCGTTTTTTATGATAATATGGTACTCCTCATATTTTATCGACAACGATTCGCTCGACAAAAAATACCCGTAGCAGACAAAGGCGTCCGCCACGGGTATGGTCGTATGAAAAGATAGATAGTTTTGTCTAATAGTTGTCCCTTGCCGGTTCGAAAAACGCGCGGGGTTCGAGGCAAGCCGGGCATCGTGCCGGAGCTACGCTGCCTTCGTAGATGTATCCGCAGTTACGGCATTGCCAGCGGATAGGCGCTTCGCGCTTGAATATCGATCCGTTTTCGAGTCGTTCCAGAAGTTTGCGATAACGCCATTCGTGGAAGGCTTCTACTTCGGAAATCATTTTGAATGCAGTCGCTACGTCTTTAAACCCTTCGTCTATGGCGACCGATTCGAAATCGTTATATAGAGCAGACCATTCGAGTTTTTCTCCTTCGGCGGCTTCGAGCAGATTTTCAGCCGTATTGCCTATACGTCCGGCCGGATATTCGGCCGTAATGGAGACCATTCCGCCTTGCATGAATTTGAAGAATCGGGTGGCATGTGCCAACTCCTGTTCTGCTGTTTCGGCGAATATGCCCATGATTTGTTCATATCCTTCTTCTTTCGCTTTTTGGGCGAATAACGTGTAGCGGTTGCGGGCCTGTGATTCTCCGGCGAAGGCTTTCAGCAGGTTTTGTTCGGTTTTTGTTCCTTGAATAGATTTCATAATCGCATGTTGTTTTTGTACAGTAAAAACAGTATGCGGTGAAAAAGGTTCAAAAAAAGAGCCGCATTTTGTCGTGTGGCTCTTCTATTGTCGTGTAGACAATCTTTATTTCATTTGCGGGGTATTATCGGTGTGGGGATAATCTATCGTGTAGTGAAGTCCCCGGCTTTCTTTTCGGTCCATAGCTTGTCGCATGACAAGATATCCGGTGTTGATCATGTTCCTCAATTCGCATATCTCTTTGGAGGCTTTACTGCGTTTGAAGAGGCTTTCGGTTTCTTCATACAGAATATCGAGCCTGTCCCATGCCCGTTTAAGCCGCAGGTCGGAGCGAACGATACCTACATAGGTACTCATGATTTGTCCGACTTCTTTGACGCTTTGAGTGATAAGTACCATTTCTTCGGGCGATTGTGTCCCCTCGTCGTTCCATTCGGGAATGTTCTCCTGATAGGAGAAGTTATCGATTACTTTAAGACTATGTTTGGCTGCGGCATCGGCATAAACGACAGCTTCGATCAATGAATTGGAAGCCAGCCGGTTCCCTCCGTGAAGTCCTGTGCAGGCACATTCGCCTACGGCATAGAGCCGGTTTATGGACGAGCGGGCATCCAAATCGACTTTGATACCTCCGCACAAATAGTGAGCCGCAGGTGCTACGGGAATGTAATCGCGTGTGATGTCTATACCTAAACCGAGGCATTTTTCATAGATGTTGGGGAAGTGTTTTTTTGTCTCTTCCGGGTCTTTGTGAGTGACATCGAGATAAACATGGTCATCGCCCCTGTTTTTCATTTCGTTATCGATTGCCCGCGCGACGATGTCGCGTGGAGCCAAAGAAAGGCGAGGATCGTATTTTTGCATGAACTCTTCGCCGTCGAGTGTTCGCAATACGGCTCCGTATCCCCGCATGGCCTCGGTGATGAGGAACGACGGGCGATCGCCGGGGTGATATAAAGCGGTCGGGTGGAACTGGATAAATTCCATGTCTTTTACGGTTCCCTTAGCCCTGTATACCATCGCTATGCCGTCGCCAGTAGCGACGAGCGGATTGGTCGTGGTCTGATAAATAGCTCCCACGCCGCCGGTCGCCATGAGGGTGACTTTGGAGAGGAATGTATCTACCTTACCGGTTTTCAAATCGAGCACATAAGCTCCGTAACATTCGATGTCGGGAGTCTGCCGCGTAACAGTTACTCCGAGGTGGTGTTGCGTAAGAATCTCGATGGCGAAATGCTTTTCGAAAATAGTGATGTTGGGGTGTTGTTTGACAGCCCGTATCAGGCTGTCTTGAATTTCCGCACCCGTGTTGTCCTTGTGGTGCAGGATACGAAATTCGGAATGTCCGCCTTCCCGATGAAGGTCGAATTCCCCTTTTTCGTTTTTATCGAAATCGACCCCCCAGCTGATGAGTTCTTTGATTTGCGAAGGAGCTTCTTTTACGACTTTCTCGACTGCGGCGCGGTCGCTGAGCCAGTCGCCGGCGATCATCGTGTCTTCGATATGTTTCTCAAAGTTGTCTACCAACGTGTTGGTTACCGAGGCTACGCCACCCTGTGCGAAATAGGTATTTGCCTCCTCCAATTCTGTTTTGCATATGAGCGCCACTTTTCCTTTGTGTGCTACTTTCAGGGCAAAACTCATTCCGGCTATCCCGGAACCGATGATTAAAAAGTCGAATTTTTGTATCATCTTTTTCTCCAATTTTTAGAGAATGCAGAATCCATTCTTCATTTTTCCAGTGCACAAAGATAAAAATAATTGCTACAAGATGTACCTTTGCACCCGGAATCTGTTTCGAATAGTTAGAATCTGTTACATTTTTCGTTAGGGAAGATGAAAATTACAGGTGTATTCAAGTCTTTTCTTTGGGGCTGCTTGACGGAATTTAGGACGGTATTTCTCGTTATAAAGAGTTTATGACAATTGTAATGTATAGTGACATCTTAAAAAATAGAAAAAATAATAGTTTTGTAATAATTTAGTAATCAGTTTGTTGTTGTTTATTTCAGAAGTCTTCATACAAAATGATGGAAAAAATTACAGGGGGCATGCAGCAAAATAAACGACATATACATCTATTTTAATGTAACCATTAAAGTTGTATTTTAGGGAATGATTATAGGGTTCGATGCAAAGAGGGCGAATGCCAATTTTACCGGATTGGGGAATTATAGCCGATTCATGGTAGATACGATGGCTACATACGGTGATGAACATAAGTACCGTATGTACATTCCCAAGCAGTGTAAAAATGCTTCGTACGACTCGCTTTTAAAACATAAAAATGTCTCTTCCATATTGCCTCGTTCTTCCGTTATGAAACGTTTCAGGGCTTTGTGGAGAACCTTTTTTATTAAACGAGGGCTGTTGCAAGACGGTGTACAACTTTATCATGGACTGAGTAACGAGTTGCCCGTGGGGATTCATCGCACGGGAATTCGTAGCGTAGTGACGATTCACGATTTGATATTTCTTCGTTATCCTCAATATTATCACCGTTTGGATAGAATCATTTATAACCGAAAATTCAATTATGCCTGTCGTAAGGCCGATCGTATTGTAGCGGTGAGTGAATGTACCAAGCGGGATATAGTTAAGTTTTACGGTATTTCTCCCGAAAAGATCGATGTCGTTTATCAAGGATGCGACCCTGTTTTCGCCCGCCCTGTTTCTAAAAAAGAAAAAGATCGTGTTCGCGCGGCTTACGGGTTGCCCGAACGTTTCATTTTGAGCGTGGGAACGATTGAAGAGAGGAAAAATCTGCTATTGGCGGTAAAGGCTGTCGAAAAGTTGGACGACGTTCATTTGGTAGCCATAGGGAAAAGTACCGATTATGCTAAAAAGGTGCAGGATTATGTAGAGGCTCATGGATTGGAAAATAGAGTGCATATTATCCATAATTTGAAATTCGGCGATTTGCCGATATTGTATCATCTGGCCTCGTTGTTCGTATATCCTTCTCGTTTCGAGGGGTTCGGAATTCCCATTGTCGAAGCTCTTTCGGCCGGGGTTCCGGTTATCGCTTCCACCGGTTCCTGTTTGGAAGAAGCCGGCGGCGAACACTCGATTTACGTCGATCCCGACGATGTGGAAGGTATGGCGAATGCCATGAAAAAAGTACTTGCCGACGAGCATTTGCGTCGGGAGATGATAGAAAAAGGGAAAGAATATGTGGTTCGTTTCGATCCGAAAACGTTGGCCGACGAGATGAATGCCGTATATCTGAAATGTTTTGACGATAAGACCTTTACCGAAGATAGGTTTGTGCAGACTTCGTCGAACAAACGGACAAAAATTTCTCACTATCTTCCTTTTTTCTAAACAAGTTCGAGGGTAATTTTTACGTTAAATCGAGCGGGAATTAGCTTTTTTGTTCTTAGCGGCCTATTGAGGTTACCTCTTCTTATGTGATAAATCTTTTTTAAGGAAGAACAGTTCTCTGTACCCATAGTATAGTGCGATAAAAGAAGTGCTATGAACCTTCTCCCCTGTGTTTTGCAACGCAAAATACAGGGGAGAAACCGAAGAAACGACAGTTTCTGAGGAGAGAGGGGTTAGATTGGATACAGGTACAAACCTCTCTGATTTACTACCGACCCGAGATTAAGACTTGTGTCCTATTGTATTTAAAAGTTCTATCCATTTCTCCCCGATAACCTCCGGTGAATAGGATTTTGATTTCTCAATTACATTTTTTTGAATCCTTTTTCTTGCTTCCGTGTTGTTCATGACAAACAACAGTTTTTTTGCATAAGCCTCCAAGTCAAAAGGAGGAATCAATAGGCCGTTTATCTCATTGGGTGATAATATAGACTTGACTCCGTCTGAACATTCAAAGGCTATCGGGACGATACCGTTTGCCTGTGCCTCTGTCAGAACCAATCCCCAGCCTTCGAAAGAAGAGGTCAAGCAAAGGATAGAAGCCCTGTCGTAGTACTGTTTGGGATTGTTGCAGAATCCGGCAAATTCTACATTGGTCAGATTTAATTTTTTGACATACGCTTCCAATTTTTTCTTTTCATCACCTTCTCCCACTATTATCAATTGCCAACCGGCAGTTTTCCCTTTGAGAATGTTCCATATATCGATGAGCCTGTCGACTCTTTTGTCGGCATACGATAGTCTTCCCATAAATAAGACGATATTTTGTTTGTCGATAACGATTTCTTCGACTGGCTTGACCGAGTTGTTTATAGAGTATAGTTTTTGGGTATCCTTTAAGCGGAGTTTATCCTTGATTTGATTCGAATAACTATCGCATAAGGTTACATAGGCATCGACTTCGTCATATAGCTTTTTGTAAGTTTTGAGAAAACTTTTATGATACGATTTGAAAGTATATATTTTGTGAATATCGATTAAATAATATCGTATCGCTCTCGATATGGATAGTTTTGCATTTCTTTTCTTTCTTGCTATTTTATCTTCTATTTCCCAAAAGGGCATACTGTGGTTGCAATAAATGATTTTCAGCTTGTTATCGAGGGCTTTTATTTCTTGAATCGATCGTAATACGTAAGCTTGTATGATTAGATACTCAATATTCAGTTTTATTGATGTATTGGCTATGAATTTAGCGTTTATGCTACTGTTGGAATTTGCGGTATCGGGTAGTGTCAATACTTTGAAACTCTCGTTAAATAGATAATTTACAGGTAGTTTGTCTGCATAATATTCCCTTGTAAATAAAAAAATGTTATACCCTCTTGCTATAAGATATTCACAAATGTCCAACGTGACGCGTTCGGCTCCGCCTTTGGGGAAATATTCGTGAAAAAATGCTATATTGCGCTTCATTTTTTTGATACAAAAATAGATTAAATGTTCAATAGTTCGGTTATTTCCATTTCAATTTTTCTATGGTATCCCATTTATTTGTCGAAGAGGGGCATAAATGTTATTTTTGTACCAAGCATTAAACAACGTATGTTATGATTATTATCGATTGTGAAAAAATGAAATATCCCAATACCGGATTATTCTTTTTTTGCGATATGCTTGTGAAAGCGATTATCGCAGAAAATCATGGGGTGAAAAGGTTAGGATTCTACGTCCCGGGCAAGTATGAGGGGCGATGGGGAGAAAATTTTTATTACAAGAAAAAGAATCTCTTAGACAAGCTACTGGTTATAAGCCCTAAGCGGTGTGAGTTATGGCATACGACTTTTCAATTGGCTCATTATGTGCCGTGCAATGGGAAGGTGCTGCTTACGGTTCATGACCTGAATTTTTTATATGAAAAGGCCGGGAATAAGCAAAAAAAATATATTGCGAAGTTGCAAAAGCTGGTGGATAGGGCCGACCGCATTGTCGCTATATCGGAATTTACCAAGAATGATTTGATTCGACATATCGATGTGGGGGAGAAGCATATCGATGTAATATACAATGGTTGTAATGTTTATCGTGGAGAGATAAGGCAGCCGGATAGTTTACCGGCGAAAGATTTTATATTTTCTGTGGCGACGGTATTGCCCAAGAAAAATTTTCATGTGCTTCCCTGTTTGCTAAAAGGGACCGATCTTGAACTGGTTATTGCGGGAAATAAGTCGGATTATGTAAATGTCATACTGGAAGAGGCTCGAAAATATGGTGTCGAAGAGAGAGTGAAAATTGTAGGGCCTATCGAAGAGAGAGTGAAACATTGGTATTTGAAAAATTGTAAAGCATTTGTTTTCCCTTCGATAGCAGAGGGTTTCGGGCTACCGGTGCTTGAAGCGATGGCTTATGGTAAACCGGTTTTCCTTTCTCGTCATACGTGCCTTCCTGAAATCGGTGGAGACTATGCCTATTATTTCAATATGGATTTCGATCGTGAGTTGATGCAGGTGGAATTCAAAAGAGGGCTTGAAGACTATTATGGCGATGTAAGCAGAAAAGCGGAAGAAATAAAAGAATATGCCAATCGGTTTTCATGGGAGAATACCGCAAGGCTTTACCTGAGGATTTATGAGGAAATGGTAAGGTGAGTTTCTATTCCATAGAATTTAATATGTAGTTTGTGCGTTCTGTCACAAGTTTGTAAATCTGCTCCCTACGTGTTGTGACGGCTATTTGATTTTCTTTTTGAAGATATAATATTGGGCGTACAATCTTCCTAATAGCCGGTTGTGGGCGTACAGGGTGAATAGTTTGTAAAAACTTTTGACTTGGGGTTTGAGGTCGGGATATTGTCGCAGAATAGCGAGGCTTTCTTTGCTCAGTTTGTGTGCATCTTTGAACCATCGTTTGCTCAACAACTCGTTGTTTGCCTGTATGCGTATGGCACTGAGTTCTTTTTGTAAAGAACTGTATTCGGGTTTATTTTTGAGAAAATTGTCAACCAAAGAGGGGTAAAGGAGGATATTCCCGGCTTTCTTTTCACTGAGGCGGCTGTTGGTGATGGAGTTCTCCCGTATGATATAATGTAGAAGCGGTCGGCTTTTCAACACAGCGACACGGGAAGAGTAGTAGGACAATTGTGTCGTGAGAAAAACGTCTTCGCCATAACTTAATTCTTGCCGGAATGTAATGCTGTTTGCATATAGACTGCGTTTGTGCAAATAGCTCCATACCGCCCAATGGGCCTTGGAAAAAGAGATTGCCGAGAAATATTCCAAACCGGTGTAGCTTGCGCAAGCTATCTCGATGGAACGTTTGGATTTGCCGGAGTCGGGATAATCGAACCAGAATGGAAAAACGACCATATCGGCATCCTTTTCTTTGGCTTTGCGGTAGACCAGCTCTATGGCATCGAGTTCTAAATAGTCGTCTCCGTCGAGATGTTGTATATATTCTCCGTTTGCGGCTTCTATTCCCGATTTGCGAGCGTATGCCAAGCCTTCGTTAGCTTTGTCGATAACGACGATACGGGGATCTTTGTCGGCATATCGGGCGATGATTTCCGGCGAGTTGTCGGTGCTGCCGTCATTGACGACGATGATTTCTATATCAGGGAATGTTTGGGCAATGACCGAGTCGAGACATTTTTCAAGGTATTTCCCGATATTATAAACTGGTATGATGATAGAAACGGCAGGCATGGTTTCGATGATTAGGCTTTGATTTTCCCTTTGCGAATGTAGTATGCCATATACGCTTTTCCTAAGAAAGAGGAGAAACTGTATAGACGTATGAGCTTGACGAATCGATTTACTTCGGGAAACTCTTTCAACCGGGGATATTTTTTCAGACTACGGGTCATGAGCCGGCAACGTTCCGCCATGCCCTCCCGCCAGTTTTTGAGTAGCAGTAGAAAGTAAGCTCTGAACCGTATGTAAACGATGTCCTCTGCGAACTGCCTATTTTCGGGCGTACCTTCGAGAAAGGTTTCGATGAGATTGGGGAATAGCAAGACGTTTTCGGCCTTTTGTCGGGTCATGCCCGTTTGTGTCACGGAACTTTTTCGAACCACATAGTGGTACAGGGGCTTGTCCCGGAGGGTTACGATTTTTTTTGACCGGTAGGCGATTTGTATGCTTTGGTAAGCGTCCTCTCCATAAGTGAGATTTTGCAAGTAGTCGATGGGAACAGCATGTAGATCGCGACGTTGGAAAAGGAATACTAAATTCCAACGGTAGTCTTCGTGTGCCATCGTATGGATAGCCGAGATATTATTGTATTCGTCTTGTGTCCAAAATGGCGGTTCTTCTTGTCCGCATGGTGAATCTATGAGAAACCGCATGATGACTATATCGGCATTGGTTTCTTCTGCTCGGTTGAAAAGCAGTTCGCAAGCATCGGGTTCGAGGAAATCGTCCCCGTCGAGATGTTGCACATATTTTCCATGTGCTGCTTCGATACCCGATTTACGAGCGTAAGCAAGACCCTCGTTCGCTTTGTGAATAGCGACGATACGGGAATCGGTTCGGGCGTATCGGTCTATAATTCTTGGTGAGTTGTCGGTACTGCCGTCGTTGACGACAATGATTTCGATATCTTTCAAGGTTTGACCGATAACCGAATCGAGGCATTTTTCGAGATGTTTCTCTATATTGTAAACTGGTATGATGACAGATACACAGGGTTGCATGGGACCTTGCTTTTTTATATTCGTATTTTTCCTTTGCGAATATAGTATTTCATGTACAATTTTCCTAAGAAAGAGGAGAAACTATATAGATGAATGAGCTTGGTGAACCGTTTTACTTCGGATATCTCTTTCAATCGGGGATATTTTTTCAAGCTGCGGGACATAAATCGGCATCGTGCTTTCATACCGGTTTCCCAATTTTTTAACAACAGAATAAGATATGCCTGAAATTTAATGTAAACGATGTCTTCCCGAAACATTTCGCTATCGGGAGTCTGTTGTAAGAACCGTTCGATGAATTGCGGGTATGACTTTATGCTCTCGGCTTTTTGCCGCGTCATGGCATGTTGCGATACGGAACTGTCCCGCACGGTATAGTGGTACAGGATTTTGTCCCGTAATGTCACTATCTTTTGGGCTCGGTAGGTCAATTGGGTAATTTGATAGGCATCTTCTCCGAAAATAAGTTGTGGAGGGCAGTCCACCGGACGATCGAACAACTCTTTCCTCATGAGGCGAGACCAAAGGCTCCATCGGAACTCCTCGTGCGCCATCGTGTGAATGGCTGTAACCGGGTCGTATTCGTCTTGTGACCAGAACCGGGGCTCTTCTTTATGCTGAGGATACTCGATGTCGAACCGCATGATGACCATATCGGCACGGGTTGCTTGCGCTTTTTTCAGAAGCCGTTCGCAGGTATCGGATTCTAAGTGGTCGTCACCGTCGACAAACAGAATGTACGACCCCGTTGCCCGTGCTATTCCGCAATTTCGTGCCGATACGACCCCTCCGTTCGTTTTGTGAATGGCGACAATACGGGAATCGGTTCGGGCATATCGGTCTATGATTCGGGACGAGTCGTCTGTACTGCCGTCGTCGACAACGATGATTTCGATCTCTTTCAAGGTTTGACCTACAATCGATTCGAGGCATTTCCCTATATATTGTTCTATATTGTACACCGGTACGATGACAGATACACTGGGTTGCATATTTAGCGAGATTTTATGCCGAATATTTTTTTGAACCTGCGGACGATTTTGTACTTCGACCTTTTGAAGCGGTAGTCCCAAATATCGTTTTTATAGGGAGTTTTTTTCAGATAGTCGAAATACAGGCGGCTTTGCGGATTGGGACACTTCCAAACAGACCAGGGTTTCGCTCTTCCCGTGTAGTGAATGATGGCGGCTTTGTCTCTTTCTTGGGGATGCTTGATAGCGTTCTCGGTCGTGAAGTTATACCTTTCGGGCAACTCTTTGACTCGGCCGCGGCATACGATATTGATGATATCTTGGTCTTGGAATTGTATCTGTTTTCCCAGCGAGATAGTTGTTTCACATAGTTTTTCGTATATCTTTTCTTCCCGCATTTTGGGTATGTTCAGGAGTAATACTCCGGCATTGATATACAGTTCGTCGGACGAGAAACCTATCTGGGGTTTATAGTTGATATTTTCTATCCACAGGTCGTGAACGCCGGCACATAGATAGTCGGTGATGTCTGTGTCCCATAACTTTTCTAATGAGCCGTTTACCACTAAATCGCCGTCGAGGTACAGCGCTTTGTCGAGTTGCGGATATAGTTCGGGAATGATATACCGGTAGTAGCTTACAGGAGATACCAAATAATCTATATTACGGTGAAAAGAATCGAATATTTTTTCTGTAATGAGTTGATAATGAATGGAGCAGTTGGCGTATTGTTCTTCTACTTGACTAAAACGCCTCTTATTCTTTTCCGAAATATAGTCTGTCAATAAATAAAAATGGCAATGACGGTTCGGGGTATTTGTCAAGACAGATACCATTGTTACGCAATAATGCGATGTGTAACTGTCGTTCAGGGCGAAAAATATATGGAGGTTGTCCATCGAGGTGTTCGGTTTTGATTAGAATCGATATATGAATCGAAAGTTTTCCAATTTCTATTATGACAAAGATAATATTTATAAATAGATAAGAGAAAGCTATCGGCCGAAATTTCCGATTCGGTAGAAAATCCGTGGGGTTAGCGATGAGATTCTTGTCGATAACCACATACCGGACTTTTGGGAGGGGCTGATTCTTGCTTAATTAAAACCTCCTTCCTGGCCGTGCCCCACAATACTAC
>ERZ779705.553-NODE-553-length-33267-cov-3.828225_pt1 | contig 33267 bp, 35 predicted proteins | sample MGYA00511385_ERZ779705 | MGnify/ENA primary metagenome ERZ779705 (study PRJEB29588, sample SAMEA2145301) | human gut metagenome | biome: human gut; feature: human-associated habitat; material: faeces | place: Denmark | collected 2008/2010 ... | reverse complement strand
TTGTGGGTGGTAGTACCAAACACTACTATCAATGACGCCCATCTGGGCGCACGCCCTCTTCCAATACGGCCACCTTCCCCGCATTGCTGCTGCCTCCAAATTGGGACTGCCAGGCTTCCCGGACTCTCTGAGGGTCCTTGATGGTCCCCGGATGCTCTAGAACGCCGCTGGGAGAAGCCCCATTGGCGAAGAACTTCGCCCCGAACTCCTCGCAGGCGATGGCCATGCCAATGGCGTTCTTGGCCATGGCGATGGGAGAATACCCCACCAGCCCGTCAAACCCTAAACCGGGAATGTGCATCACGTTCTCCTTCCGGAGACGGACGGTGCCATATCCCTTGATTTTCGGATTCTCGTCCGTGGCCTTGGTATAAAGGTAGTAGATCTCCCCATCCCCATCCCGGCACACTTCCATCCGGTCCGGCATCAATGGATACAGGGCAACTACCTGCCCCCTGCCATTTCGGATGATCTGGGCAAAGGCGTTCCCCCATAGAAGAAGGTGAGTCATAAGGGTCTCCCGGAACACGAAGCTGGTCATCTCCGGGTTGGGGGCATCATGGAGAAGCCCCGCCAGGGGATGCTGGAAGTCTCGGGTCTTTCCGTTTCCCTCCCGGTTGTACCGGAAGAGATGGAGGGGCAAGCCTGCGATGGATTCTGAAAGGACCCGGACGCAGGCATAGACCGCCGTCATCTGCATGGCGGACCGTTCATTGACGGCTTTCCCGGAAGAAGAGCCCCCAAAAAAGAACCAGTGCCCGCCGCCCAGAAGGCTGTTTTTGGGCTTGTCCCTAGATTTGAAAAGTTTGGAAAATAAATTCATAGGGGGAAGTTCCTTTCTATACAAAAAGCATACCTCTGGAGTCATAGACACTTTCCTGGACATGATTTCCGCACCGGATAGCCCGGTCCAGGCCCATGATGGTGGCTATGGCCCCGTCGATTTTTTCTGTGGATTTTTCTTTATCTGCCTTGATGTTGCCAGCAGGGTCTCTCCGGATGTAGATGTTATCCATCATCCATCGAAGGACTGGATGCCCTCCATGAGCAATTCGCTGCTCCAGCGTGAGTTTCATAAGCTCCTTGGTGGGAGGGCTCATGTCCTTGAATCCCTGTCCGAAGGGGACCACCGTAAAGCCCATCCCCTCCAGGTTCTGGACCATCTGTACGGCGCCCCATCGGTCAAAGGCAATTTCCTGGATATTGAATCGTTCCCCCAGTTGCTCGATGAACTTTTCAATATACCCGTAGTGGATGACATTTCCTTCTGTGGTCTGGATGAACCCTTGCTGTGCCCAGGTGTCGTACATCACATGGTCCCGCTTTACCCTAAGGGGCAGGGTTTCTTCCGGCAGCCAGAAGTAGGGCAGGATGCAATACTTGTCCTGGTCGTCCAAAGGAGGGAACACCAGCACGAAGGCTGTAATGTCCGTGGTGCTGGAAAGGTCCAGGCCGCCGTAGCAGATCCGTCCTTCCAGATCCTCCTCCCTCACCGGGAAAGCACAGGCATCCCACTTGTCCATAGGCATCCACCGAACAGACTGCTTCACCCATTGGTTCAGCCGCAGCTGACGGAACACATTCTCTTCGCTGGGTGTCTCTTTGGCCGATTCACAGGCCGCCTTCACTTTGTCGATCCCTACCGTGATTCCAAGGGATGGGTTGGCCTTCTTCCACACTTTCGGGTCGGTCCAGTCATCCTGTTCCGCAGCCCCGTAGATGACAGGGTAAAACGTGGGGTCATGCTTCCGCCCTTCCAGGATGTCCATGGCCTTCTGATGGACTTCATAGCAGATGCTGTGGGTATCCGTCCCGGCTGTGGTAATGAGGAAATACAGTGGCTGCATCCGGGCATCCCCGGAGCCTTTGGTCATTACATCAAAAAGCTCTCGGTTGGGCTGGGTATGGAGCTCATCAAACACCACTCCGTGGATATTGAACCCATGCTTGGAATAGGCTTCTGCCGAAAGGACCTGGTAGAAGCTGTTGGTGGGCCGGAACACCATTCGTTTCTGGGATGCCAGGATCTTGACCCGCTTGCTGAGAGCCGGGCACATCCGGACCATATCCGCCGCTACTTCAAAAACGATGGAGGCCTGCTGCCGGTCTGCGGCACAGCCATAGACTTCAGCCCCTTCTTCCCCATCTCCGCAACAAAGAAGGAGTGCCACCGCAGCCGCCAGCTCACTTTTCCCCTGCTTCTTTGGGATCTCGATGTACGCTGTGTTAAACTGCCTGTAACCATTGGGCTTAATGGTCCCAAACAGATCCCGGATGATCTGTTCCTGCCAGTCGATCAATTCAAAGGGATGGCCCGCCCAAGTACCCTTGGTGTGACACAGACTTTCAATAAAAGCTACAGCGTAATCCGCCAGCTCCTTGTTATAGGTGGACGTTTTGGCTTTGAATTTTGTGGGCTTGTACTTTTTGAGCTTCCGCACGGGGCTCCCTCCCTTCTTCCAGTTCCTTTCTTGACTTTTTCTAAAGTGTTGTATAAAATAGCCATCATAAAAGTGCACAAACTTGCGTGACCACTGAACGGCTTCAAGTGTCCAAGTCCTGCAAGTCAATGTGCGCTTTTTTATAGGTACAAGAAAAGGAGCTCTTAGGCTCCCTTTCTCTATGTTCCCTGCTCCTCAAAGGCTGAAGAGGAAAGCGGGGACTTTTTCGTATTCCTTGCTCATGATTTTCCGGCCGGATCCGTAAATTTCGATCATGCCTTTTAACGTGCAGCCCATCTGGGTGAATGCCCAGGCCACTTGGATGGCGCTGGACCAGCTGGAGGAAAAGGTGAATTCCGTCACCCCAAATTCCCGGAAGGTTTTGAGGATCTTTTCCGGTTCCTGGTAGGTCCCGGAAAGGTCCAGGTGGCTGTTGCCGTGCTTTTTCATGTCGCTGTACAGCCGCATCATGTCTCCGAAAGCTTCCCCTTCTGCCCGAACTTCCTGGAGAAGATCCTGGTAGGCATCCTGGCAGGCGTCCATGGCTGCTGCATCCCCGGCTTTTTCTGCTGCTGCAAACGTTCTTTCCAGTTCCTCGTTCCGTCCGTAGAATCTTTCGATCATGTCCATCTTGGTCATTGCTTTTTTCCTCCTTGTGATTGTGTACCTTTGCCTTTTGGCATGTACATATATCACTCTAAAGGCCTATAATAGCAAGCAGAATCTGAGAATAAGCATCCGTTATTTTGTTTCTTTATTCAGTTTTTGAACCACATCGACTCCGTGGATCACATTGAGATGGGACCCATTGTCCCACTCCACCAGAAGGGAGCCCATGTCATCCACACCGGTCACGGTCCCTTTCGTTCCCAAAGGCGGCGCCTGGAGGTCATCCATCCGGATCAGGACAACCCGGGTTCCAGAAGGATATTCCCTGTGCAGGAATTCCAGCATCTCTTTATTGGGAAACCGCATCTTTTTTCCCTCCATCCCGATAGGCTGCGGACCCGCTGAGCCTTTCCAGCAGGATCTTCCGATAGCCTTTGTATTCTGCTCCAATGAATCCCAGCCGCAGGAGAAAACACCGGAAGGCGTATTTTTCATTGGGAACTTCATGCTCTTTTGCCGTGATCCGTTTGGAATTCCTGGCCATTTGACAAAGGGCCGTAACCAACTTGGAATAGGCCTGGACCTTGGTGCTGTCCGTTTTGTGGAACCAGGGGAAAGATATCTTGCCATCTTCCCTTTGAATGGTCAGGTCATTTGTACCCAGAGCCTTTTTGAAAAGGCTGGCCTTGGAGGCCACCAGGTTTTGGAGCTTTTCAAAGTCTTCATCCGTCAAATCATCCGGAAGGGAAATGGTCAGGGTATCGACATCCTCCGGTTCTGGAGTTTCTTCTTGTGTTACCACTTCTTCCAGGATAGCGACCTTGTTTTCTGGCCGGAATCCTTTGGCTGCCAGTTCCTGAACAACCCGTTGAAAAAGCGCTGTGTCTTCACATTCCACTGTACCGTCCTTTCCGACCAGGACGCTACCGATTTGATAGGCCTTGGTGGGAAGAAACAGGTATTTCACACCTTCTCCCGTAATTTGACTGATGACATCCGCCAATTCTTTCCGTGCTGCACCTTGTTTGTTGTATTCTGCCTTCATCATATGTACCTCCTTAGGGTATTTTGGTACTGTTATTCATCACTCTAAAGGCGAAAAATAGCAAGCAAAATGTAGCCCTTTGTGTCTTTATTTTTTCACATCCGCCGCTTCCTGATAGGTGTACTGCTTTCCGTCCCGGAGGACGGTTACTGTCTCGTTCTCGTGGGAAGCCAGGTAGCGCTTTACCGCCACATCTACGAACTTAGGCTCCAGCTCTATCCCATAACAGATGCGGCCTAGCTGGTCGCAGGCCATGAGCGTGGAAGCAGATCCCAGGAATCCATCCAGCACCACCCCATTGATCTGGCTGCTCAGCTTAATGAGATAGGCCAGCATGGGCACGGGTTTACTGGAGGGATGGCCAAATCCGTCCTCTTTGCTGTTTTTAATGCCCTCAAACTCAAAGACCGCTTTCTGCTTCTGGTCCCCATACCAGTTGTGTTTCCCATCTTTCCGCCACCCGAAGATAATGGGTTCCATATTGAACTTCCAGTCGGTGCGCATAAGAGGGGCTTTGGGTTTCTTCCAGATGAGCCCCGCCCCCACTTTGAATCCGGCATCTTCGAAAGCGTCATAAAACACACGGGCCTTCATGGTGGCGTAGAACACATAGATGGAAGCATCGGGAGCCATGGCATTATGGAAACAGGAGAAGGCTTTTTTCAGGAATTCGTACCCTTCCTGGTCATTCAGGTCATCGTTTTTGATTTTCCCGGAAGCGCTTCGAAGATTCACCAGGTACGGAGGATCCGTCAGGACCAGGTTCGGTTTTACTCCATCCATAAGCTGAGCATAGGTTTCTTGTTTCGTAGAATCTCCGCACAAGACCCGATGTTTTCCCAGCTGCCAAAGATCTCCAGCTTTGGAGAACACAGGCTTCTGGAGTTCTTCTTCTACATCAAAGTCATCTTCTTTGGCTTCGGTTTCTTCATCGAAGATGTGGGCAATTTCGTCTTCATCGAATCCGGTCAGGCTGACATCGAAGTCCGCTCCCTGGAGGGATTCGATTTCCACCCGCAGCATCTCTTCGTCCCACCCGGCATCCAGTGCCATCCGGTTGTCGGCCAGGATATAGGCCTTTTTCTGGGCCTCGGTCAAATAGTCCACCAGGACGCAGGGGACTTCTTGGATTCCTTCCTCCCGGGCAGCCATCACTCGGCCGTGACCGGCAATGATGTTTTTATCTTTATCGATGATCACCGGGTTGATGAACCCGAATTCCCGCAAACTGGCCCTGAGCTTGTTGATCTGTTCCGGGGAATGGGTCCGGGCATTGTTCACATACGGGATCAGCTCATCAATGGGGATGAGCTTCATTTCCTTGGTTGTTTTTTCCATACTTTCTTTTCCTCCCTATTACACCTTCCGAGACCGCAGCAGCCGCTCCATCACATCATCCTGGGGCGTATTGCCGGAAAACTCCACAGAACAGTTTTCCTTCACCACCTGATAAATCTGGTACCAGATCTGGTTCACCTGCTTCATGTAGTTCTGACTCATGGTTACGTAGGGAGAAGCAATGGCGGCATTGGTGGTGGGGTGCTTGGCCAGAAAGCCATATTCCGAGATGGCGTGTTCACATTGGATCCACCGGGATACCGCCATGGCGTACTGGCTGATCAGCTGGGGGCTCACCAATTTCTCGCAGTGCCGGGCCTTCAGCCACAGCCAGGTTTCCCGGTAGATTTCTTCGGCTTCCAGTTTTCCGCCGTTCCGCTGCTTTTCCTTCATATAGGCTTTGGGTTCCGGCATATCTTCTCCAGATAGATCCGCCCCTTCCGGCAGGTCCATCACCTTCAGAGGCCGCTTCCCCGGATTGTCCGGCAGCTTGTCCAGAAGTGCCCTGGGTTTTCGACCCTGGCCGACCCGCAGTCCCCCTCGCATGGTTCCGTCTTTGGCTATTTTTCACACCCCCTTATTTCCATAGGTCAATACCCTTTTTGAATACGCGTTTTTTTCGTGCGTGACCCCTCGCCCGTTCTGGCTTTCCAGGCTTCCAGAGATTCATACACCCCCTGGGTATATCACTTTGTTTCAGATTTATCATTCTGAGAGTCCATTTTTTCTTGTGATTTTCTGGTGCCAACGATCTCCTCTCTTTGCATGGATCCTTGCGTGACAGGCTTTGCACAGGGCAATCAGGTTGTTCCAGTCGTGGGTCCCGCCTTCCGCCAGGGGCTTTTTGTGGTGGACTTCTTCCGCCACCACGTACCGGCCATTCTTCAGACACAGCTCACAGAGAGGATGGCTGGCCACGTAAGCATCCCGGATCTTCTTCCAGGTCCGGCCGTACCGTTTTTTACTCACAGGACTGCGTTCATACTTTTCGTACCGCTTGGCAATGATCTTCTGATGCTTCTCGCAGTACCGCCCATCCGTCAGGTTCGGGCAGCCCGGGTAAGAACAGGGGCGTTTCGGTTTTCTCGGCACAGCTGCCATCTCCTTTCGGGCAACAAAAAAGCCCTGCAGATTTTCTCTGCAAGGCTACCCCACGATTGTATTTTCACAGGATTTAACTTACAATAAAAAAATAAGAAAGACAATGGGAAGGAGCGCACCTCATGAGTCTGGGTTACGGCGGTATCGCAAAAAAAGTAAATGAAGATAATACCTATGTGCTCTACGCATATGGTGCCTTCAACTGGAACCTCCCTGAATGCACGAACGATGATTACACACTTGATGGTTCTATCCTGATTCCAAAGAAATGTTTTGTCGGTCCAGAAATCCATCAAAAGATAAAGAAGATGCCATCTGGCAGGAAAAAGCTGGTTACTAAACCCGTCTATATTTCTTGTATTGATATAGTATGCAATGCAGTGGAAAAAGGTTTAATCGAAATAGATAACTCTCGATTCGCCTGGAAATTTTACTCAGATTCTGCCAACACAAAAACGTTTGATTTCATAGCCCTTCGGCTTCTTGATAATGCTTTTAGGGAATATCAAGAAACGGGGAAGATTCCTGAAAAAGTCTACTCCCTTGCATAAAAAAGCCTTGTAGGATTCTTACATCCTGCAAGGCTTCACTTTATTCCCTTTTCTCGTGATTCTATCATACCACGAAGGGCCTGTTGAATTCTAGTGTGTATCTACTGCATTTTCCTGCAATGTACTGCGCTCCTCCAAAATTTTTTCAACGGCCGCCACCCCATCACTGTGGACGGCGTAGATCCACCGGATCCCTTTGCCCATGCTCCGGGCAATGTCCTCCCAGGCATCGAAGTGGATGTACCGGTCCCGGAGGACCAACCGCTGGGCTTCGTCTTCCACCTGGTCGATGACCTGGCCGATCTCATACTTCAGGTCCACCAGCCGATCCACTTCCCGGTTGATCTCCTGCTCCCGCTCCCAGATCTTCTCGATGGTCCGGACGAAGGGGGCTTCCGTGGGCCGGTTGGGGTTGTGGCTTTCTTCCAGCCCGGCTGCTGAGATGCCCAGGCAAAGATGCCGGAGCTCGGCCACTTCCCGAAGATTGCTCTCTATTTTCTTATCCAGGTAGAATCCCTGTTGCAAGTACTCTTTCGCGTTCATGCTTTTCCCTCCAAATCCGCTTTGACGGCTTCAATGAGATCCGCCTGGGAACTGTCTTTCTTCTCCAGGGCCTTCAGGATCCGTTCGTCCATGGTGCCTTTCGTCACAATGTGCTGGACGATCACCGTCCGGCTGGTTTGTCCCTGCCGCCAGAGCCGGGCCACCGTCTGCTGGTAGAGTTCCAAACTCCAGGTGAGCCCGAACCAGATCAGGATGGACCCGCCCTGCTGCAGGTTGAGGCCGTGCCCGGCAGAAGCCGGATGGATCAGGGCCACCGGGATCTTCCCGGCGTTCCAGTCGGCAAAGTCCCTGCTCTCCTTCAGTTCCCTGGCTTCCATCCTCTGACAGATCCGTTCCCGGTCGTGCCGGAACCAGTAGGCCACAAGGACCGGCCGGCCATTGGCGCTTTCCACCAGGTCTTCCAGGGCATCAAGCTTTCGGTCATGGAGATGGATGGTCTTTCCGTCATCGGTGTAGATGGCTCCGTTGGCCATTTGGGTCAACTTCAGCGTAAGGGAGGCCGCATTGGCTGCCGTCACCTCGCCTCCCGGCAGTTCCAGCACGAGAGACTTTTTGAAGTCATTATACCGCTTCCGCTCCGAGTCCGAAAGATTAACCTCGGTTTTCACACGCACCAGGTCCGGCATCTGCAAATAGTCTGTGGCCTTCATGGACACGGTGATGTCCGCGATCTTTTTGTAGATGGCGTCCTCTGCTCCCGGCAAAGGCTTGTAGGAAAACACCACCATCCCGTTCCGTTTGTCCGGCTGGAAATAGGTGTTCCGGTACTGGCTGATGTATCTCCCCAGCCGCTCTCCCATGTCCAGGAGCCGGAACTCCGCCCACAGGTCCATAAGGCCGTTGCCGCTGGGAGTCCCCGTGAGGCCCACGATCCGTTTCACCTTGGGCCGCAGGGCCTTCATGGCTTTGAACCGCTGGGCCTGCTGGTTCTTGAAAGAAGACAGTTCGTCCAGGACCACCATATCAAAATCCAGCCGGCAGTTCTTGCAAAGCCACACCAGGTTCTCCCGGTTCACGATGTATAGATCCGCAGGTTTCTGGAGAGCCCGCCGCCGTTCCGTCACGGACCCTACCACCACGCTGCAGGTGAGCTCCTTCAGGTGGTCCCATTTCCGGAGTTCTTCCGGCCAAGTATCTCTCGCTACTCTGAGGGGGGCCACGATCAAAACCCGGTGGACTTCAAAGGAGTCATACATCAAATCCCGAATAGCCGTCAAGGTCGTCACCGTCTTGCCGAACCTAAGCCCATATCCAGCAGGAGAGCCGTCACCGGGTGGGTCTTGATGTACTCGATGGCATAGGTCTGGTATGCATGGGGTATGAACTTCATTGGGCATCACCTCCTTCCGCGATGGTCTGCAGCAGCCCGGGGATATCTTCCAGGGCATCCAGGACGAACACCCGGAACCCCAGCTCCCGAAGCTTTTCGTGCCTTTTCACCTGCAGAACCCGTGGTTTCTTCCCCGGTGCCTTCACTTCCACAAAGGCCAGCTTCCCACCAGGAAGAAGGACCAGCCGGTCCGGCATGCCGGAAAAGGAAGGGGAAACGAACTTCACAGCCAGTCCGCCTTTCTTCCTCGTTTCCGTCACCAGCTTCAGTTCTACTTGTTTCTCATTTAAAAAGGACATCTGCTGCCTCCTTTGCCTTTGCCATCACTTCCGCATCCACCGGGGTTCTGGGTTCATGCTTCAGGTCTCCGTAAAACACATTCAGATAGTCATTGCTGACTTCCGGATGGTCATGGAACATATTGTCTTCCGCCCGGGACCGCACTTCATCAATCTTTTGCAGGACCCGCATGAATTTGTCCGTATCCGTAGACAAAAGGACCTGAGACATGTGGATGGCAAGATTTCCACCCAATATCCGGAACAGCCGCATTTCGGCTCCCACCAGTTTGTACAGTTCAATCGTCCGTTCTTTCTTGTTGATCATCGCTTTTCCTCCTTCAGTATGGGAGTGACGGTGGTGACACTCTTCAACATACCCTCTCTATAGATCCTTTTTTAAAATCTTCTTTAGGACTTTCAGGTGATAGTGTCACTACTGTCACTTTTCATAAGGTGCAGGTGGTGAAGGTCTCTAACATACCTTTATATAGAACTCTTTTAAAAATTCTTCTTTAGGACTGTCAGTAGTAGACCTGCACCCACCTGCACCTTTTAGTCCAGAAAATCCTGTCCTTCTTTCAACCGCAGCCCGTGAACAACGATTCCTTTCTTCGTCTTGTGACGGAAGAACCCCGCCTTCTCCAGATTCCCATAGAAATCCGAAGTGCTTCTGGTGTATTCACCCGTCTGCATACAGACGATCCGGTACTGCTGGTACAAATCCCCCGACTTCTCCGTGAAAGAGGGATCCACGTCACAATGGGCGTCCAGGAATTGTCCCAGCCAATCGTTGTCCTCCCGGTATTTCTCTACCGCGTTCCGCACGGCTTGCGGTTCCTCAATCTTGAACTTCTTCCGGATGGCAGCTTCCGCGCCTTCAATGACCCACTTCAAAATGGCCGGCCCGGCTTGTTCGAACAGGTAGTCCGAATAGTTCTTGATGTCGTTTTTCCGGGTAATCCTGGCGTTGAAGGGAATGATAATCAGCCTCCGCCAGGTGCCGTCATCGTTGGCGGCCACTTTCGGCAGGTGGTTGGTGTAAAGGACCAGTGTGTGGGAGGGGACGAAATGGAATGGAGTCTTGAACTTCTTCTCCGCTTCGATGGGGTCCACAGAACAGATCTGCTTCACCATCCCCGTATTGAGCCGCTGGCCTTCTTCCAGTTCGGAAGCGATGATCAGCCGCTTCCCTTTCAGTTCTGCAATTTCCGGTTTTACGTTTCGCCGGCAGTTCATGGTCATGGTCTCGGCGGAAATCTTGCCGGAATACAACCCCAGCACCCTGGCGATGGTGTTCCAGAAGGTGGATTTCCCGTTGGCCCCGCCGCCATAGGCGATAATCATCTGTTCGGCATAGACTCGGCCCACTGCGGCCATCCCCACGATCTGCTGCACGTACCGGATCAGCTCCTGGTCCTTGCAGAAGAACAGGTCCAGGCTTTCCTGCCACATGTTTCCTCCCTGGGTTCCGGGAGAGCAGGCGGTAACTTTGGTGATCATGTCATCCGGGTCATGGGGCCGTTTTCCCTGCATCCCTTTGGAAAGGTCGTAGGTGGCTTCCGGGGTGTTCAAAAGTTCCGGATCATAGTCCAGCTCGGAAACATCCAGGGCCAGCATGGGGGTGGCGGCATTCTGGACATTGAGAATGTTCTTGTAGTTCCGGTTTTTCATGACGAATTTCTTGTAAGCATCCGCGCTGAGAAGGGCCGTCAGCAAATGGACTTTTTCCCCGGGAATCTGGTTGGCCAGGGTCTTGCTTCTGGACTTCACGTCTTCCCGGGAGATCCCGATGGCGGTCAGGTCATCTTCTGCCTGGCGGATCTTTTCTTCTGCGTCTGCCAGCTGGTCATCCATAAAGTCCTCGATGACGCCCAGAGGCTTATGTTCATCTTCATCCCAATGATTACCCACGTAGGCGATGTACTTCGTAGCACTGGTGTACCGAAGGCGTCCCATACAGGTCCGGGCCAGGACTTTGGCTTCCCCGATATCCGAGAAGTCATCCGGCTGGAGGGACGGGTGGCCAACAGCTTTGTTGTATTCATCCGGGGGCACATACCCTTCGCTTTGCTGGATTTTGTTCCGGAAGAACTTCAGGGCACTTTTCCAGATGGTGTCCAGCTCTTTTTCCGGAAGCCGCGGTTCGCAATTCTCAGCCCGCTGCAGGTAGGCTTCGTAGGCTTTTTCCGTATCCCCATACCGCTTCAGCACCCGGCCGGCAAAGTGGGACATGGTGTTGTTCCGGTTGCCTTCCGGGATAGAACTCCCGGTATAGAAGGGCGGTTCCGTCTGGTCGGGTTCCAAAGGTCCCAGGCCGGCCAGAAAATCCGTGATGGTTTGCTTCCCTTCCTGCCATAAGATAGCTTCCGGCACCACTTCCGTGCCATACAGGAACCGGGCTGCATCCAGAGCCTGGGCGTCGAAGAAGGGAAACTCTTCCCGGATCCCCTGCTTCAGGGCCGTATAGGCTTTTTCGTCCTGCACTTCGGTGATGGGAAAATACGCATGGAACCGGGGCCGGGCTTTCCGGCCTTCCTTGGCTTTCCCACTATTCCGGGACGGGACGATGGCCACAGCCACGTTTGGCAGCATGGCAAGGAGCTTTTCTCCCGTCACCCACTCCTTCGGATTTTCCGTATGGTCGTTGTCGCAGTCCATCACCGCCACATCGGAAGCCAGGAAGTTATCCCGGCTCCGGTAGTTGTCCTTATAGGCCGCACAAACGTGGTCGAAAGCAGCAGCCGTCCCCAGTTCCCTGCTGCTTGTGATGACTGCTTTATTAGGATATATGGCATTTCGTTCGTTGCCGGTACAGTCAGCCGTATAAATCGTAAATCTCATCTTTCTGCCTCCTCGAGGGTTTCGTTAAAGAATCTCAGCCGATAGTTCTTCCATCTGGCCCGCCGAATCTCCGCATCCATGCCAGGAGATATGGTATCCCCGAATACCCACACTTCCCGGCAAAGACTCATGAGGATGTTGCCGAAATGGAGCCCTGCCTCCCGTTCCTTTGGATCCCGGTCATCCAGGAACTGAGGAAAGAGGAGATGCGGAGCCAAGGGCAAGTACCCTTCTTCAAAGGCAAAGCGGCAGTACCGCCTTGCTGCCAGGATATTTTTATCCGTTGCCCCGGAATACGGGGAACAGATATATACGAGAGGCCGGTAAGCCCGGAGTGCCTTCCGCTGGGCTTCGACAGCACTGAGGGCTCTCTGCGGATTCGGATCCGGATAGTGTTCCTGGTTATGCATGTCCATAAATGCCACACTCCTTTTCGATCAGGGGATAGTTTCCTTCCTCAGTCATCAGCCGATAGATGAACAGCCGACCTTTCTGTGTCCAATAGGTATGGACACGATTATGCAGGACGCCGTTTCCGTCCGGGATATTGAAGGTCTTTGTCGAGGTGTATCCCATGGGAGCATAAGCCTGGTAAAGCAGCCAAATATTGCCCTGTTTGTACTGGATCCCGTGTTCATGGAGCCACTGGTTCATGCGGTTTGCAGACCATCCATAGTCCTTGGCAATGGTCGATGTGCTCACCAGCTCCCTACACTGTAGGACCAGATCGAAGTACGTAGCCTTTGGCCGGAGCTCCGCAAGCTGCTGCTGTTGAGCGGCATTTATCTGTGCCAGTTCCCTTGCCCTATTCCGTTCCTCTTTAAGCTTTGTAAGAGCTGCAATCGCAAGATCCGGATTATCCAGGATGGCTTCTGTAGCATAAATGCCTGTTTTTCGGATGGCTGGAAGGACTTCATGCGTCACCCAACGCTTAAATGCCCTGGCTTCCGGTTTCCGGCTTCTGAGAATCAGCGTGTAGAGACCTGCTTCATTGACCACACGTTTTTCGGGATTCCCCGGAATACCCTCGGTTAAAACGAGGGTATTCTTCTCATCGTCATCCAGTCTCGAGAGTGCATCGCTCGGATTGCCGATATCCAGGATGCGGCATATGTCCGCAGCTACGAACCAGGATTCCCCGTTTACAACAGCCGTACGCACGTTCATTCCGTTATAAATAAAATTTTTCATATCAGTCATCTTGCTGACCTCCCTGTATGTAGTTGGGAGTTGCCTCCCACTTTGTAGCCACGGCAATCCATCAAATCTGACGGTTTCCAAAAACTTCCTGCAACTTTTTTCTTGCCCGCTTCAGCTTCTGGGTGATGTTGTTTTCATTGGCACCGATTCTGATGGAGTATCCCCGGATGGATTCTTCGTTGAGATAGACAGAGATTACCGCATCTTCCCACTCCGGCTTGTTCACCAGCACCGTATGGATTTCCTGACGGACTTTTTCTTCGCTAGCCTTGCGATCCCGTTCCGTTGCATCTCGGCTGACAGTATTCATATCTGGCATGGAGATTCCGTTCCGGCTGCACCCGCTTCCAGCAACAGTGCAGGTGTACGTATCAGGGACTGCCTCGATGGGATTCATCAAAGCCTCGTCCTTTTCATTCCGTTCCTGGTAGTCCGGGCACTCTGTTCTTCTCCGATGTTCCCTGCGCCAGTCGTTATAGAGGGGCTTGTTGAATTCTTCGTCCATGATTTCCTGGGCGCTGCGCCGGGTAACTTCTTCCCCTTCCTTTGCCGCCTGTTTTCTCAGTTCGTAATCCCTCTCGATCATGATCTGGCAGTCACCTTCAGGGACTTCCACTACCGTGACCACTGGTGCTTTCGATTCATCCCAACTGTAGTGTTTGACTCTGATTTTCATTTTTGGCATCCTTTCCGTCCGTGCCAGGGGACGAAAGGATGCCAAAAAGACCTGCGGGGAAAGTCCCCCACAGGTCCCAAAATGCCAAAATGGCGCACGGGAACAAACGGTGGGGGCATTTCCAGTCCTGTCCACCGCATCACTGCGGTGATCCAGAACTGTCTATGCATCCCATCGTCCTCATGCGCATCTCGGACTACAGAGATTTTTTTTGCTTGGGATTTTCTCCCTTGCTTGCTTAAAGTCTATCTCAGAACCCAAATTCTGTAATTGACATAAAGTGAGGTAAAATGGATATAAAATTCCTTTTAAAAACATAAAAAAATAGGCTACCCACTGTTCGTGAGTAGCCTAAGGATGCACTGATCCATTCAGCACTTCCCAAAATATTTATTCTTGGTATCCCTCTATCAATCCATATCTACCAGTCTTACTGTCTTTGGTAAACCGGATAAGGTTTGCTTTTCCATAATCGATTGCAGGAATTTCATTTTCAATAATGATTGTCTGAGGAGGAGATTTTCTTTCCACAAAGTACCTAAACAAGCCCGACTTCATTGGATCAGGAACGAATTCATCCTTGCTCACATCCTTTTCTTTTAATGTAAGAATTGGTGAGTCAACAATAAGTAGAGCTGGATGATAATGCCCCATCTTTTCCAGACAGTTCTGTATAGCAACTGCCAAAATCGTATTTAAAAAGGCCCGGAATCCCTTTCCTTGACTTTTTTTCTTATGTCCATTAACCACAACATCGCAAGAAGCAATATCAAAATGAGAGTCTATGTAATTCTGATAGGCACACTGTACCAATAAATCTTTAAGTTCTGCATCTAAGAGCTTCTGGAACACCTCCTTAAATTTTTCTTTTGCATTCAACTGATTATTCGTAATTGTAGAACTTTCCACAGCATCCCGTTCCTCTTTGAGAAAACCGGAAAAACTCGTAATCATTTCTTGCATTTCATAAAACCGTAAAGAGCTCTGATACTCGTCAAGTTGTTCTTTCAGCCGTTTAATTTTGGGATTAAGTTCACCACTAATTTTTACACTCTGTTCTTCAGACTGTTCAAATAAATTTTCTTTTCTCTTAGTTAAAACCGAGTATTCCTCTTTTAGCGCCTTTTGAACGGACTGCAAATCTTTGACCTGTTTCTCTATTTTCTGTACTTCGTTTATGGCCGCACCGATACAATCTTCTTTATGTTCATGTGGAAGTTCCCCATTACAAAAAGGACACCTTACTGAAGGTTTAAGATCCTGAGAAATGATATTCCCTTCCGCAATAAACGTCAGTCGTTTTACGTCCGACTGATACTGTAATAAAAGTCGATCATTACGTTCTAACAATACTTCATCCTCAGCCATCTCATCAATTACCTTATTAAGTTCGTCCCCTATCACCTTACGCGAATGTAATACATCTTTGAGGATTCCCTTTGTTGCACCGATTTCATCAATTGTCTGATCAATTTTTTGTCTTAATTCATCAGGCTGCATTGAAGGTTGTATCTCATCAAAAGATGACTTTTGCATTTCTAAAAATCCCATACCACGATCTACTACACCCTTTACACTTTCATCTTTTGCTTTTTTTATTTTAGGATCAATAAAAGAATCTTTAGGGAGATAATTATTTCCCGTGCCCAGGTATAATAATGCTGTTAAAGTTGAAGTACTAACACTATTATTTGTTCCCTTCCCTTTCAAGATACTGGCTTTATTGTGAATCCGATCTTCATCTATCATATAGGTATGATAAAAAGTTCGAGCTGTGAGAGACTGAGACTTTCCTTCCTGCGAATTAATAATCCTGATATCTGTTGAAATTCCCATGAGCATCAGCCATACGCTGTTTATAGCCCCAAATTTCTTAGAAGGTTTCATTTTATATGTGCCTGAATCTATTCCTTCTACATGACTTATCACTTCAAACTCTTGGGAATTCACTTCTCTGCTTATAGAAAGCGCATTGCCATTAGCATCTATGCCAATCGCAACATTCTGTACCTTTAGGTTTGAATCAAAGCTGCTTTCTTTTGCTCCCATCATATAATCAATGCAATCAAGGACCATGCTTTTACCAGAATTGGAAGGCCCATAGATAATATTTAGCCCTGGTTCGAACATCAGTCTTGACTCACCGTCATTTGCAGTAATCTTAAGCCATTTTATATAAAACATTAATATTACTCCTTTATATTTTTAATAGAACGAGTATGGATTATATTGAGTAATTTTTCATCACTTTTATAGCCATACTTTTGGAGGGCTAGAGCTGCTGCTGTACAATATTCCTTTGCATATGTGCTGCTAAATTTGCTTGATAGCTGTATCCCATAGTTTGTTATTTTATAGAAATATCCCTTGTCAATTCGCACTTCCAGTATTTCCTGCCGAACCAATTTTTTTATTGCTTCCACTACAAGAGATTGTCTACCAGCCATTTCTGCGTACATAAAATCATTATCACCGTGTAGGTTTCTGGATAACAAATCAAAGTTTTTTGCGTAGCAGCTCATAAAATCAAGAACAACAAGTCTCGTCCTGGAAAAACACATTTCTGGTAAACAGCTTGTCAAAAGAAGAATCCTCATTGCCATTTCGAAAGAAGTATTGAAAAGCTTATGTTTGTTTGTTTCGGTTTCCTGCGGCGCAGATTTCCGTATACCAGACAAATCAAAAGTTCCAGTTTTCAGTTTAATCACCCTCCATCCAATGAAGACGATCATCGTTTACCAACATATGGCAAATACCTTTTTTCTCTCCTGGACCAACCCAGTTCAAGGTTAGTGTATTTAGATTGGCGGATAGCTGAATCAGCGTAGCATGTTCCATTACCGCTGACAAGCGATCATAGCCAGAGTCATATTCTTTTTCTTCTGTTGTAACAACACCCTCATATATCTCGTCTTTCAAACAATCAAAATTTTGAGTTTCATCTGGACAAACCGTATCTCTCAAACCTCGTCTGATGGTTTCCGCAAGATAATAGTCTTTCCTTTGCCGGTTAAAGTGCTTCTTTAATCTAGGATACGGCTCAAGGTCTTCTGCTCTTTCACATTTCGCTCCTGTTTTTTCCTGATAAACTCCGAACAATTCTTTTACATACTTTATCTCTTCATCTGCAACCGTTGATGGTGGAGATATCGGAGATGGTTTCTTGAATCTTCTGACAACTCGGTTAAACGCGTCAAGATCACTACTGATATCCAGTGTCGCCTCTGACGGGGGTTCTTCAGGCTGATCTTTTTTTCGATTATCCTGCAAAATAGCATATAAAAAAGCCTTCCCCAAAAAATTGCCTGGCTCCCCCTCGGTATAACATCTTTCTAAATCTCTTCTCTGTTCTTCTGGCAAATCGGAATCTTTGATAAGTCCAATCAGATGATTTAGCATGTCTCCTGTTTTCACGCTACTTAAGTATCCTTCGAGAACTTTATCAGTAAAATATTTCCCAATTTCATATTGAACATCTTTATTCTCCACCGCGTCTTTCAAAGTTCGGGGAATATCGGCTTCTTGTTTATACCATGAACAAGCTAACTTACTATTCACATAATATGGTTCATGATTTCTATTAAGTACATTACCCAGGGTAATAACAGGTTCAAAAAGGATTTTTGCCACACTGGTCATACTGGGATGAGCTGCACCTTCTTCAAACACTCTAGCAAATGACGCGTAGTTATATACTCGCATGAATTATCACCTCTTTCAGACGATAATGTGCATTTATATTGGTAATAATATTGTACTACATTTTATGGTTATATCCATAGTCGGGAGTAGCAAACATAAAGATCTCATAATATAAACTGCCGCAGTATGCCTAGTGAATTTTACCAGTGGCTGCTATAGGAGCAAAAATGAGTGCTCTCCGCTACTATCACACTGTAGCAGAGAGCATCTCTAGCCTTTCTTAGAGCTGATTTCCGCGCATTCTTTCTTGGAAGTTTGGCGTTTATTATCCATTTTTATCAGTATTCTTTTCAAACCGATGCTCCATTCCACATAGCATCTCCGAAAACAATACTTTCTTTTTTCATTGCCATATACCTAAAACACCTATATCAATAATACCGACTGTACATTGTTTTTTGTGTGTATTTCATAATTTCTCCTGCCATTATAAAATTTTACGATTCCTAAAATATTCCTTTAACCTCTTCTTGGCCCGTTTCAACATCTGAGTAATTGAATTTTCATTGGCACCAATTCTGGCAGCATATTTCCGTATTGGTTCCTCGTTAATATATACTGCAATCACGGCCGCTGCCCAGGCAGGTTTCTTGATCAGTGCAAAATTTATCTCACTGCAAACGGCTTCATATTCTTCTTTTTCTTCTATCCGTCTTGCATAGCCAACATCTTCTATATACTCCATTCCATCTGTATTATCTGCATCCTGATCATCTTTTCGGTATGGCTTTGGGGGAATTCCGCGATGCCGGTCCATTTTGTGCCAATCATTGTAGTCTGGCCGATTCAAGAGTATATCTACCGTTTCCTGTACGCATTTTTCTCTATCATCTATTGGCTCATCCGATTCCACCGAAATATCCAGCCAACCTTCCATTTCACGCAGTTCTACTTCGATTTCCTGAAAAGTATTTTCATATCTTATTTTCAGTTTCATGATTGCCTCCTCGCCGGAGACACGATCATCAGCAAGATATGAAAAGCAGGCCTGTGTTGAGATACACAAGCCTGTCTGAAGCTAGAAAGAGCGCACAGCAAAGGAAGGGTATCTCTCACAGATTTCCTCCTCCCCTAATGGGATGGGAGAGATCTGTATTTGATATCCTGCCTAGATCGCGCGCTCTACGGCATGATTTTCTTTTTTTTTTTTTACCCTGAGTCAGCCCCGGGCTAAGATAATTTTAATTCACTTGAACTCCTCTATTTAAGAACGAAATTCAGGATTTTTGGGGGAAAGGGTAAAAAAAGAGCGGTGGTTATATTGATTTTGTCAACATAACCACCGCTCTTTTAGAATTTAACAACCCTTATCAATTGCTGTTAATACGGTACATCTTCTGCTATCATTGATCTACATATGTTACGGAAACAGCGTATTTTTTTATTATTCCATTCCTTATTTACATATAATTTCTGCATATCATAGTTCTCATGTAAAAAATTAACCCATTCATGTACTGGCTTGTTTTTATAAAAATCATCTATTTTTTTACTTAGTGGAATTAATTTTTGTCTTAAACACATAGAAGCTTTCAAGTATTCCCTTATCTTAATCGTAATCTTACCCCACTCTTGCTCGTCTTCACTAAATAACATGGGGACGATTTCTTGTCTTCCAAGAACAAACCTACTATCTGTATGAATTTTATTTCCTTCATTATCTATAAAATTAACTTTGCCGCACAACATCCCTAATTTATTAGCAGGTATTTCTTTTAATGAATGTTCTTCCATATATGATGCACAAGTATAAAAAAATTCAATATTATATTTCCATTCTATATTAAATAATTCTAATGTTGCAAAGATAACATTCTCATCATCACTTTTTAACATATCAGTATATCTGAGGATTAATTTATCATATTCCTGCATATAAGCATGAAAATCTGTTATAGAGACTTTTTTGACATCGCATATTCTTCTACTTCTCATTGCTTCAAATAAAGAAATGTTCTCTAGATTTTGTAATTCTTCATATTGCATCTTAGTTAAATCATAACCTGAAATCTTATTTTTTATTGAAGACATATCACTTACAGATAGTGTACCTATCTCAATTCCAGTTCTTTCTTTTATATCTTTGCGTAATTCATCTCTATTATGATTAATTTTTTTTATGTAACGGCTATCCATCATTCTCTGGTCATCATTATCATTGCCTCTATGTTGACGTAATGATTTTTTTTTAGATCCATCGAAATATTGCCGATATAATATAAAAAAAGCTACATTATCTCTGAATTTTTCAAAAGAAAAAGGATATCCTAATGGGATTTCTTCTGTAAAGTATCTAATTAGTAATCTTAGTAATCTGCCTGTCATTTTAATAATACTCTTTTTTTCCCACATATTCATTTTAAGCACCTCGCATTCTCTATTTTAACTTAAAGTCGAGTAAAATGTGGACAACCTGTTAGGATCAAAATCATGAACGATTACCAAACTATAGAACGATACCCTATAACCTACCGTTCAAATGTTGTGCATTCTGCATTTCAGGAAATGAGGTACAGAAAATGCACAAATGGCTTTTTACCGAAAAATAAAAAATGGACCCTCGAAGCAAGGTGCTTCAAAAGCCCACATATCAAGCGATTTCCAAGGTTTGGGGTGCGGAAAGTTCTTTTATCAATACGGGGATTTTCATTTCTGGAGGAATTGCGTAATCAGCCGGGAAGGTGATCAATGATGAGCATCATGACGGGCGCCACGCCGGCAAAAAGGAGGGTACTAAAGGCAACGAGACTGGTTGCATAATGAACGTCGCCCTTCCCTTCATGGGCAAGGACGGGCAGGACCGTAAGTGCGGGAACGGCGGACTGCATGATAAAGGTGCCTTTTTCTGTCGCGTCAAGGGTCACACCGCCCTGTGCGGCAGCCATCAGGACAAGAATCATGGCAAAGGGCGCAACGGCAAACTTTCCCACAAGGGCAAGGGCCGTATCCCGATCCATCCGCAGGGAAGCAAGTCCTGCATGATAAAGGACGATGCCGATATAAAGAAGCGCCAAGGGCGTCACAAGACTGCCCAGATACTGGGTGGTCGTCAGCACCGCAACAGGTATCCCAACATTCCCAAGGATGAGCAAAAGGGCTGCAAAAAACGCCAATAGTGGCGGAGATAGGACCTGTTTCAAGGTGCTTTTAGGATTCCTCTCCTGAAGGCTTCCTGCCTCCGTGGGGTCTCCTGTAATGAGGAAGGAGCCAAAGGCCCATGTCGATAAGGTATTAAGGACGTAATACGCAAGAAAGGCGCTTTCCCCTTGAGGGCCAAATAAAGCAAGGTTCAGGGGCATACCAATGAAAATGGTATTGGCATTAGCAAAGGTATTGATGAAGGTGCCCCGCCTGCCATGCCGCACCTTAAAGAGCCGGCACAAAAGGAATCCCGCCGCGTAACTGAGGAGGATCGCGGCTCCGCCGAGCACCAGACCGCCGCCAAAAGAAGCAAGTTTTGACGCGTCAAGCTGACGGATGACGGAGGTAAAGATGGATGCTGGCAGGGCAATCTTCATGATAAGCCTTGAAAGCTCCGCCGAAAAGGAGGTGCTGAACCAATGAGCGCCTTGGAGCTTGTAGCCAATCCCGATGATGGCAAAGATGGGGAATATACCTAGTAGGACTTCCATGAAAATTTGCAGCATTTTCCCCACCTCTTTTCTGATTATTTATATTGCGGTTCCCATTTATAGGCCTTAATGCACGCGTCAGGATCATTGACTTCATTCCGGTTGAGGCCTTCCTTTTTAGCTTCCGCCGCCACAGCGGCCGCCACGGTTTCAGAAAAACGGTCCAATTGGGTCACCGGCGGAAGGACGGCTGCACCCGGTTTGGTCGGATCGACAATGCCGCCAATGGAATGGGCTGCAACAGAAATCATGCGGTCTGTCAAAAGCTTTGCCCCGGACGCAATGACGCCAAGACCAAGGCCCGGATAGATGAGGGCGTTATTAGCCTGCCCGATTTCGTACGTCACGCCCTTATATTCCACCGGCTTGGAAGGAATCCCCGTAGCGACAAGGGCACGGCCTTCGGTCCAGGCAATGAGGTCACTGGCCCTAGCTTCGGCAAGTTCCGTCGGGTTGCTAAGCGGAAAGATGATGGGCCGCTTCGTATGGGAAGCCATTTCCTTGACAATCGTTTCTGTAAAGGCCCCTGATTGTGTCGATGTCCCAACAAGGATAGTCGGATGAATGACTTTTACTGCGGCTTCTAAGGTCGTCAGATGAGACGCATCGGCAAATTCACTGCGTTTCCGGGCAAAGGGCTTTTGCTCTGGTGTCAGGTCATCCATATCTTCAAAAAGCAGGCCCTGCCGATCAACAAGGTAGAATTTCTGACGGGCTTCCTTTTCCGTAAGACCCTGGTCGAGCATTTCCTGGTAAATCCGATGGGCAATGCCGCAGCCGGCCGTCCCAGCGCCAAAGCACAGATAGGTCTGGTCCTTGAGGGCCTCACCGGAAATCCGGAGGGCGCCCAAGATACCGGCAAGGGAAATAATGCCGGTTCCTTCAATGTCGTCATTAAAGACGGGATAGCGATCCACATATCGGTTCAGGATCTTGGCAGCATGTGACCGTCCAAAATCTTCAAAGTGCAGATAAAGGTGCGGGAACATCCCTTCCACAAGGGCAACAAAGCGATCAACAAAATCATCATAGGCGGTGCCGGTGACGCGTTTTTCGTGAAGTCCTAGGTAGAGTGGATCTTGAAGGAGGCTTTCCCGATTGGTTCCGGCATCGAGGACAACGGGCAGGACGCGGGCTGGATCAAGACCGGCCGCGGCTGTATAGACCATGAGCTTTCCCACGGAAATACTCACGCCATTGGTGCCCCAGTCCCCAATACCGAGGATGGCTTCCGCGTCCGTGACGACAATAAGGTCAATGTCACGGCCTTCCGCGGCATTTCGGATTGCCGTTTCCATCTGTTCTGGATGGACAATGGAAAGATAGGCCGCGTTTTGCGGCGTTACAAAAAATTCACTGTATCCGCGGATGCTTTCAGCAATGCCCGGATCATAGACAATGGGCATGAATTCCGCAATATGCTCTTTAAAGACACGGAAGAACAAGGTCCGATTACGGCTGAATATATTCATCAGATAATGCCGTTTTTCCGTCACATTCGGCTTTTTTTCGACATTGGCATACACCTGACTAGCCTGTTCTTCCAGGGACTGGACGGTTGGAGGGAGGATACCTACCAGCCCGTACTGCTCGCGTTCGGTTTCTGTAAAGGCCGTTCCTTTGTTAAGAAATGGATCGTTTAATAAGGCATATCCTTTTTTCATGTTATCCTCTCCTTTTCCGTTTCCCTTCTCTTTTAAACTACTTCAATAAAGAAAATGACCCATACCAAAACTCATATACGGGAAAGTAAGTCCAAGGCGGGCCTATCTTCCAAGAGCTTCCGCCATGAGGGAAAACGCCTTTCAGGATGTTTCCCTCATGGCGGAAGCTCTTCCCTTATGGGGATGAGATCCTTTCCTTATTTTTATATTATATCAAAAGAAACTTTTTTGATGAAGTCTCATTCTGACACCTCTTCTCTTTCAAATTGACATATCCTCTAGCTTTCAATCTATGATATAGTTGGAAGTAGTCTGATCACAATCAGATTCGCTTTATTGACCGATCAGGAGGAAAGCCCTATGGTGACTTATGATTATTACCGCATCTTCTATTACGCCGCCCTTTTCAAAAGTTTTTCCAAAGCGGCGGAAGTCCTTACCAGCAATCAACCCAATATTGCCCGAACCATTACCCGCCTGGAAAGTGAACTGAGCTGCAAACTCTTCATCCGCTCCCATCGCGGGGTCACACTGACGCCAGAAGGAGAAGCCCTCTTCAAGCATGTAGCCATTGCCTGTGAACAGCTTGACCTGGGAAGAGAAGTCATTTCTGAAATGCGAGGACTCAAGACGGGCATCGTTTCCATCGGAGCCAGTGAAACGGCCCTGCGCCTTTTTCTCTTGGACCGCATCGTATCATTCCACAAGGCCTATCCCGGCGTCCATCTCAAGATCCGCAACAGCCAAACGCCCGATACCCTTGAAGCCCTTGAGTGCGGACAAGTGGAAATGGCGATCATTTCCGCTCCTTTCAAGATTGGGAAGGAATACCACGATGAGACCATCTATCAGTTTGAGGATATCCTGATTGCAAGCGCTGAGGCGCTGCCGGTTGTAAAGAACATTCATTCCCTCAAGGATCTTGCCGCGCTCCCCCTCATTTCTCTGCCAAGAAACAGCAGCAGCTATGAATTTTATGTGTCCTATTTCTTTAAAGAGCAACTGAAATACCAACCCATGATTGAAACAGAAACGGCCGACCAGGTTCTGTCCCTTGTGGAACATAATCTGGGCGTTGGCTTTTTCCCGGCCTCTGCGGCGCAGGAATTCATTGATGCCGGCCGGATTGTCAAGGTTCCGCTTGACCTATCCCCCATCCTGCGTAAAACGCATCTTGTCTATCACCCGCAACGGGTTCGGGGTCTTGCCGCCTTAAAAGCCATCGAATTCATCACAAACCCGGCCACCTTTTAAAAGCCGTGGGAAAGGGAAAAATCCTCGCGGTTTTCTCGTTTTCCCAATTTAAAAAACAGCCCACACCAGGATGATCTGGCAATGGGCTGTTTCTTTTTTCGTAAAGGGCTCACTTTTTTTCACGGGGACAGGAAATATCGACGAGCATTTCAATCATATGGTGAAGAAGACGGGAAGCCTCTCCGTCTGCCGCCGTATAATACATTTCCTTACCGACGCGACGGCTTTTGATGAGCCCCTGCGCTTTAAGGACTTTTAAATGATGGGAAAGGGCCGGACTGCTCATCCCCATCAGGGCAGACAGGTTGATGACACATTCTTCATAGTGGCAAAGAAGCCAAAAGAGTTTCAGCCTTTTGGGATCCGACACACTGTGAAAGATTTCCGATACAGCGGAAAAGTCGCCGTCCTTGGGCATATCTTCAAGAACATAGCTTGGGTTCTTCCCATGCTGATGCGGCAGTTGGACCATCAGCATCGCTCCTTTCGATGTTCACACATAAATCAGCGGTTGTTGGGGATGATTTCCAGCCAATAATGGTCGGGGTCTTCGATAAAATAGATGCCCATCTGCGGGTTTTCGAAACAGATGCAGCCCATTTCCTCATGTTTCTTGTGGAAGGCTTCAAAATCATCCACGCCAAAGGCGAGATGGAATTCATTATCTCCCAGATTATAGGGTTCTTTGCGGTCCTTGAGATACGTCAGTTCCAATTCATGGCTCGTTTGTCCATCTGTCAGGTAAACAAGGATGAAGCCCGGCGTTTCAAGGCGGCGTTTTTCCGTAAGACCCAGGGCCTCCTTGTAAAAAGCAAGGCTCTTATCAAGATCAAGGACGTTAAAGTTATTATGCAGAAATTTTGCTTTCATGGAAGTCACTCCTTATTTTGCCTTCAATTTAGGATAGAGGTTCGTCAGGGAACCAATAAGAATCAGCCCTACGCCAACAAGCATATTGGGCATCACAGTTTCCCCTAGGAACATGGCAGCAAAGAAAGTCGCAAGAATCGGTTTGATGAAAAAGGCCAAAGAAGCCGTCAAGGGATTCGTCAGCTCGATGGCCATAAAATACGAAGCGTAGCCTGCCCCAGTGACAGCAAAGGCAATGTAGCAAAGGGCAGGAAGGTGTGACGGAGTAAGCGTTTCAAGAAGCGGGACGTCAGCAAAGACGGAAAGACCGGCAGAAGTCAATAGATGGCCTATAGGCGCAGTACGTCCCAAAAGGACAAGGACAAGCAGTTCTGCCGCGCCAAAGATAAAGGAATAGCTCGTTACCGTCACTCCGCCCAGTCGCTGGCAGGCCGGCCGCCCCATTACGCTGTAGAGGCCAAAGGTGACAGCGGCGAGCATGATGAGGATGACGCTGAGATAAGTCCCACGAAAGTGAAAGGGATTGACGATGGAAAGGATACCCACGGCACTGAGGACAAGGGATGATATGACATAGCGGTCAATGGTCTCGTGGAGAAGAAAATGGGCCCACACGGCCACAAAAATAGGGTTGCAGCTAAAAAGGACCCCGCTGACAGCGGCTTTTCCATAAACCACGGCCAGCTGATAAAAGATCATACTCACAAAAACACCAATAAAGCCGGCTTTGGCAAAGAAAAGGTAATCCTTTTTGGTAAGCACGGCACCGTGCGTTTTTAGGGCTGCCCGGGCAAGGGGCAGGAGCATGAAGCCGCCAATGAAAAAGCGCAGCACGGTGATTTGGATGGGATGGAAAAGGCTGCCAAAAAATTTCAGGGCCGTCTCCATAGTTCCAAACAAAAAAGCCGTGGTAAGGATGAAGAGATATCCTTTGTTCACGATGGCCTCCCCTTTCTATACGTCTTCGCCGATGATCATGACTTCCGGTTCGAGGCGGACGCCGCTTTTGGCAAAGACCTTGTCCTCTATGGATCTCATGAGCAGCAAGGTATCGCGGGCCGTTGCCTTCCCGCAATTGATGACAAAGCCAGCGTGCTTTGGGGAAACCATGGCATCCCCCACACGCATACCCTTGAGTCCTGCCTCGTCGATAAGGGCCGCTGCATAGTGTCCAAAGGGCCTTTTGAAGGTGCTACCGGCACTGGGGTAGTCAAGAGGCTGTTTGGTACGGCGCCGCCGGGAAAAGTCCGCCATCTTCGCTTCAATGATCTGCTGCTCTTCTGGCTTTAGGACAAAGGAAACGGACAGGACGACTAGATCCTGATACTGCAGCGCACTATGACGGTAGGAGAAATCAAGGTCCTTTTGGGTAAGCCTTACGATTTCCCCGGTTCCATTGAGAGCCGTCACGCTTTTGACGACATGCCCCATATCACCATCATAGGCGCCGGCATTCATGATGACGGCACCGCCGAGACTGCCGGGGATGCCAACAGCAAATTCAAGGCCAGAAAGGCCTGATTCCGCGGCAAAGCGGGCGGCTTGGGCAAGGGATACGCCGGCACCGGCTTCCATCGTGACGCCGCAGGCAGACAGTCCGTTCAAGTGATTGCCGAGCTTGATGACAAGACCCCGAATCCCGCCATCCCGGACAAGGAGATTGGAGCCGTTTCCCAAGATAAAGGTCGGAACAGCGTATTTTTTTGCTTCCTTGAGGAGCCCTTGGAGCTCGTCCACGCTTTCCGGCGCCACCAACAAATCGGCAGGGCCGCCAATGTGAAAGGAAGTATACTGGGCCATGGGGACCTTTTCCCCATAGCGATTTGGGAAGTGTTCCCGTACATAGGCTAGGAGCGCTTCGATGTTCATCATTCCACGGCTTCCTTAATGGTATCCCCCAAAGTCTTGGACAAATCCCCGATCATCATCTGAAACCGGATATAGTTTTGGATATACTCATTGGCTACAGGGTTCAGCTGAAGGACTTCATAAAGTTTCTGCATCTTTTTCACCGCTTCTTCGTCCGGTTTCTTGCCCTGGTACTGGAGCAGTTCAAGTTGGGACTTTTGCTGCAGGAAATCCTTGACCATGGCTTCTGCGTCTTTATCGGCGGATAGTTTCTTTTTGGCTTCCTGGATCTTGGTGAATTCGTGGGTTTCTTTGATGCCTTCACAAAGTTTATTCATTTCATCGTATACGTTCATGGATGATTCCTCCCTACTATATACTCATCTTATCATTTTATCATAGTTTTCAGCCGCTTCCAATAACAGGAAAGGCACGCAAAAAATCGGCCCGGACTTCATATCCTGACCGATCTTGCTGATTCTTATCTTTTTTGAAGAAGCCTTGCGTATTCCTTTTTGAGGACGGCGAAGGTTTCATCACTGATATCATGCTCCATCTTACAGGCGTCCTCGGTCGCGTGTTTTTCAGAAACACCGAGTGCCATCAGGACATGGGAGATGACTTGATGCCGTTCATAAATCTTTTCGGCAATATCCCGACCTTCTTCCGTCAGATTGATGAAGCCTTGATCGTCCATGGAGACCAGCCCATCTTCGCGGTACTTTTTCATGGCAACGCTGATGGTGGGTTTGGAAAACCCCATTTCATTGGCAATATCGATGGAGCGCACAAGACCGAGGCGATTTTTGAGGACCAGGATGGTCTCCAGGTACATTTCACCTGATTCGTGTAATTCCATAAGCTTTCACCTTTTTTCGGCCGCATTTACGGCATTTAATAATCATATGTACCTTATTTTACTACAAATCCTCAAGGGATGCAAACAAGTAGAGATTCCTGCTATGAAGATAGGGCAACAGCATCGAAAAAAGAAGCTGCGAGGTTGTCGCAGCTTCTTTCAGTCAAGGCATCATTCAACTGTAACGGATTTTGCCAAATTTCTCGGTTTATCCACATTGCATCCACGGGCAAGAGCTGCATAGTAAGCAAGGAGCTGCAGGGGGATGACGGCGAGGATCGGCGCCAGTTCCTGATCTGCTCTTGGGATGGTAATCACGCTGTTGGCGTGCTTTGCCAGCTCCGTATCACCATCCATGCCAATGCCGATGACGATAGCACCGCGGCTCTTGACTTCCTGCAGGTTGCTGATGGTCTTTTCGTAGACATGCGCCTGGGTAGCAAGAACAATAACAGGTACCCCCTCTTCAATCAGGGCAAGGGTCCCGTGCTTTAGTTCACCTGCCGCATAGGCTTCTGCATGGATATAGGAAATCTCCTTGAGTTTCAGGGCGCCTTCAAGGGCGACGGCATAATCAAGGGAGCGGCCCAAGAAGAACGCGTCTTCACAGTTGCCATAGTTAGTGGCAAAAACCTTGATGGGATCCACGTGATCCAAGATCACATGCATCTGTTCCGGAATGGTCCGTACCCCATCGATGAGTTCTTTGATGCGTTCCGGCGTCAAAGTTCCCGTAAGCTGGGAAATATACAGGGAAAGGAGCAGCATGACAATAAGCTGCGTCGTATAGGCTTTCGTTGAAGCCACGGCGATTTCCGGACCGGCATAGGTATAGACGACCTGATCTGCTTCGCGGGCAATAGAAGAACCTACTACGTTCGTAACGGCCATGGTCTTGGCCCCGCGCCGTTTGGCTTCTTTGAGGGCTTCCAGAGTATCGCTGGTTTCACCGGACTGACTGACGACAATGAGCAGGCAGTCTTCCCCGATGATAGGGTCACGATAGCGGAACTCGCTGGCAATGTCGACTTCCACAGGAATGCGAGCCATCTTTTCGATGTAGTACTTACCGACCAGACCGGCGTGATAAGCCGTTCCGCAGGCGACGATGAAGATTTTCTTAAACTTCTTGAATTCTTCCGGCGTCCAGGAAAGTTCCGGCAGGACAATCTTTGTTCCATCTTCGCTGATGCGGCCCCGCAGGGTATCCTGGACAGATTTGGGCTGTTCATAGATTTCCTTCAGCATGAAGTGCTCAAACCCGCCCTTTTCTGCAGCTTCGGCGTCCCAAGTAACACGGAAGACCTTTTTATCAATAGGGTGACCTTCAAGATCCTTGACAACCACGCTGTCAGCTTTGACGATAGCCATTTCCCCATCGGAGAGGATATACGTATCCCGCGTCTTGCTGATGATGGCCGGAATATCGGAGGCAATATAGTTTTCCCCTTTACCAAGGCCAATAACAAGGGGATTGTTCTTTTTGGCACAGATAATCTCGTCCGGTTCCTTGGCGCACAGGAAGACCAAGGAGTAGGAACCTTGGATGATATGAAGGACCTTGCGCACGGTCTCTTCAAAGTTGCCATTATACTGGTCCGCCATAAGATGGGCGACCACTTCTGTGTCAGTTTCGGATTTGAATTGATGGCCCTTCTTCAAAAGATCCAGTTTGAGGGGCATGTAATTTTCGATGATGCCATTATGGACAACCGCAAATTCACCGCTGTCATCCGTATGGGGATGGGCATTGACGTCGGACGGTTTTCCGTGAGTGGCCCAGCGCGTATGGCCAATGCCGACCACTCCTTCCGGTTCATGGCCGATGAGTTTTTGACGCAGGGCATCAAGACGGCCCACACATTTTTCCACATCGATCTTACCGTCATGATAAACGGCGATACCGCTGGAATCATACCCGCGATATTCCAATTTACTCAGTCCATCAATCAAAAACGGGGCAGCCTGATGGCGCCCAATATATCCAACAATTCCGCACATAGCTTGTGCCTCCTCATGAAGTGATTTGCCGTCTGCCCCAGACTCTCTGTTCTTCCCGTTACCGGAAAGGTTTGTCATCTGTTTACGGTTGCAGCACACCGAGAGGTATCCGCTGACGGTTCGATAAGCCTCTTCCTCGTCTGCCTATCAGGATAGGCACTTGCGCTCTAGGCCTTGCAATCCCTTTAAAGGGCCCTCCCTGCCCTTTTGGTGTCCCGGCTCGGCACGCAGGAACACTTGTTGCTTTAGCTCCCTAATCATACTATGTTTGGGGTGGGACGTCAAGCGTCCCTTTTCCTATAACTCAGCCCGAAAATCGAACTGAATTGATGCAGAATGCGAAGCCGGAGCCAAACCGCCTCCCCATCACTCGTAGGCACCGAATTGATTTTTCGACCGAAGACCCATCAAAAAGGGTTCCTCATTTTACGTAAACCAAGAGGCAGTGAAGATGAATTCTCATCTTCACTGCCTCTTGCTGTTTCAAGTCCCGTTCTATTTCAGATTATAGAATACGGCTTTGCCGTTATACTGGGCTGCTGCGCCAAGGTCTTCCTCAATGCGCAGGAGCTGGTTATATTTAGCGACACGGTCCGTACGGCACGGAGCCCCGGACTTGATCTGACCGGCGTTGGTGCCAACAACGACATCAGCAATGGTCGTATCTTCCGTTTCCCCGCTGCGGTGGGAAACAATGGCCGTATAGCCAGCGCGTTTTGCCATTTCAATGGCGGAAAGGGTTTCTGTCAAGGTCCCAATCTGGTTCAGTTTGATCAGAATGGCGTTAGCTACCCCCATTTCAATCCCTTTGGCAAGGCGTTCCACATTCGTGACAAAAAGGTCATCGCCCACGATCTGGACTTTCTTGCCCAGGCGATCCGTAAGAAGCTTCCAGCCATCCCAATCATCTTCACCAAGGCCATCTTCGATGGAGATGATGGGGTATTTTTCGCAAAGGGCTTCATACCAGTCAACCATCTCAGCGCTGGTCTTTGCCACACCTTCTCCTTTGAGGACGTATTTGCCATCTTCAAGAAGACCGGAAGCAGCCGTATCGATGGCAAGGACAACCTCCTTGCCCGGTTTGTAGCCGGCTTTTTTGATGGCGTCGACAATGACGGCAAGGGCTTCTTCGTTGCTGTCAAGGTTCGGGGCAAAACCGCCTTCATCACCCACAGCGGTTGCAAGGCCTTTTTCCTTAAGGACCGCTTTCAGGGCATGGTAGATTTCAGCGTTCATGCGCAGGGCTTCGGCAAAGTTCACGGCCCCAATCGGCATGACCATGAATTCCTGGATATCAACGTTGTTATCGGCATGGGCACCGCCATTAAGGATATTCATCATAGGAACAGGCAGTTCCTTGGCGTTGACACCGCCCAGGTATTGGTACAGGGGAAGGCCGGTGTCTTCGGCGGCTGCCTTGGCGCAGGCAAGGCTGACGCCCAGGATGGCATTGGCACCAAGTTTGCCTTTATTTTCGGTTCCATCAAGGCTCAGGAGCGCTTGGTCAATCTCGATTTGACGAGACGGTTCAAGGCCAATGAGGGCATCGCAGATGACGTCGTTGACGTTATCCACAGCCTTCAAGACGCCTTTACCGAGGTAACGGTTCTTATCCCCGTCACGCAGTTCCACGGCTTCATGAACACCTGTGGAAGCACCGCTCGGAACAGCAGCGCGGCCGATGATGCCGTTATCAAGGAGGACTTCCACTTCAACGGTGGGGTTGCCGCGGGAATCCAGGATTTCTCTTGCACAGATATTTTCAATAAGTCCCATTGTTATGCACCTCTTCTTTTTGCTGGGATCAGTCAGGATTTTTTACAAGCAGGCTGTGTCCTGTCATGGCTTCCGGTTTTTCAAGGCCCATGAGGGAAAGGAGGGTCGGCGCGATGTCCGACAGTCCGCCATCCATGACGGCCGTTCCCGCCTCGGCTCCAATGACCAGGAAAGGAACAGGGTTTGTCGTATGGGCCGTCATGGGCATGTGGCTTACAGGGTCCTCCATTTCTTCCAAGTTGCCATGGTCTGCCGTAATGCAGACGGCACCGCCTTTTTGAAGGATCTTGTCCACGAGGCCGCCGACACATTCATCTACGGCTTCCATTGCTGCTACGGCGGCTTTCATGACCCCCGTATGCCCCACCATGTCAGGGTTTGCAAAATTCAGTATGATGAGATCATAAAGGTCCTGATCCAATGCTTCCTGAAGTTTTTCCGTGACAATATAGGCACTCATCTCAGGCTGTAGGTCATAGGTCGCGACATGCGGCGACGGAACAAGGATGCGGTCTTCCCCAGGGAAAACTTCTTCCCGCCCACCATTGAAGAAAAACGTAACGTGGGCGTATTTTTCCGTTTCTGCAATATGTAGCTGGCGAAGGCCCTTTTTGGAAACCGTTTCTGCCAGCGTATCGGCAATATGTTCCGGTGGAAAAGCCACGGGAATGGGCAGCGTGGCATCATATTCCGTCATGGACGCCACCGTCACAGGAAGCTCCCCGTCGCGGCGCGTCACTTCCGTAAAGGAAGGATCGGCAAAGGCACGGGTGATTTCCCGAGCCCTGTCGGGACGGAAGTTAAAGCACACAAGGCTATCGCCAGAAGCAATGGATCCTTCTTTTCCCAAGATGGAAAAAGGTTCGACAAATTCGTCGGTTACGCCCCGCTCATAAGCGGCTTGGAGCCCTTCCAAGGCGGACGGCGCCGTAAGGCTCTCCGCCCCGGTCATGGCATCATAGGCTTTTTGGATCCGTTCCCAGCGTTTATCGCGGTCCATGGCATAATAGCGTCCGCTCACGGTAGCAATCTTTCCAATGCCAATCTCCTTGATAGCATCCTGAAGGGCTTTCAGGTACGTACCGGCACTTTGGGGCGGCGTATCTCGCCCGTCCAGGAAGGCATGGATATACACTTCGGAAAGGCCTTCTTTTTTCGCTAAGCGCAGCAGGCCCAGCAGATGATCCATATGGCTGTGGACGCCGCCATCACTCAAAAGTCCCATGACATGGAACTTATGGCCTGTTTCCTTGGCTTTGTTCATGGCTTCAAGAAGCACGGCATTTTGCTCAAAGGATCCATCTTTGATGGCCCGAGTGATGCGCGTCAGGTTTTGATAGATAACGCGTCCGGAACCAATGGTCAGATGACCCACTTCAGAGTTTCCCATCTGCCCAGTCGGCAGGCCAACAGCTTCACCGCTTGGCTGGAGCTTACCATGGGGATAGCGATGGAAATAGAAATCCAGATGGGGTGTTTGGGCTTTGGTCGCCGCGTTCGTAGATGAAGGCGGTGCAATCCCCCACCCATCAAGGATCATAAGTACAACAGGTTTCTTCATGATGCGCCTCAAAACGTATTGCAGATGGCGGCAAAGGATTCAGCCGAGAGGCTGGCCCCGCCAACAAGAACGCCATCAATACCAGGCTGATGGAAGGCATGCGCATTTTCGGCCGTTACG
>ERZ779705.502-NODE-502-length-35137-cov-2.799840_pt1 | contig 35137 bp, 30 predicted proteins | sample MGYA00511385_ERZ779705 | MGnify/ENA primary metagenome ERZ779705 (study PRJEB29588, sample SAMEA2145301) | human gut metagenome | biome: human gut; feature: human-associated habitat; material: faeces | place: Denmark | collected 2008/2010 ... | reverse complement strand
GTGCCAGAACGGTATTACCAGGGGGCGCTGGCACTTGGGGCAACGCATGAAAGAGCCGTATTTTTAACCGTTGTACCGGCTGCAAAATCCGGTATCATGGCAGGAATTGTTTTAGGAATTGGCCGTGCAATCGGTGAAACAATGGCGGTCATCATGGTTGCCGGTAATCAGGCAAGAATGCCAAAGGGCATTTTTCAGGGTATCCGTACATTAACGGCCAATATTGTTATGGAAATGGGTTATGCAACAGATTTACACAGAGAAGCGTTAATTGCAACGGGCGTTGTATTATTCGTCTTTATTTTAATTATTAACACGCTCTTTTCTATCCTGAAACGGAAGGAGGTACACTAATCATGGAAAATGTAAAAGCAGCTATGGAAAATGCCGGCAGCGCCGGTAAGGCAGAGGCAATTAATTATCAGAGTGTGAAGCAGAAATTTCAAAGCTATTTAAAACATCCGGGTTCCTTTGCGGTGTATATTCTGACTTCGCTGGCAGCACTGATTACGGTACTGGTTTTAGGATTTATTATTGTATACATTCTTGTAAAAGGTGTTCCGCATCTGACACCGGACCTGTTTGCATGGGAGTATAATTCGGAAAATGTATCCATGCTTCCGTCCATTATTAACACGCTGTTATTGACGGCACTGGCACTTGTGATAGTTGTACCGATTGGTATATTTTCAGCTATTTATATGGTGGAATACGCAAAAAAAGGAAATAAAATTGTCAGTATTGTTCGCTTGACAGCAGAAACCTTATCCGGTATTCCCTCAATTGTATACGGGTTATTTGGCATGATTTTCTTTGTAGGTGTCTGCAACTTCGGAAATTCCCTGCTTGCCGGTGCATTGACGGTTGCGATTATGGTATTGCCGACGGTTATGAGAACGACAGAAGAAGCCCTGCTTTCCGTACCGAACAGTTATCGTGAGGGCAGCTTCGGACTGGGCGCTGGAAAACTGCGGACTGTATTTAAAGTTGTGCTTCCGTCTGCCGTGCCGGGCATTTTATCCGGTATTATTCTGGCAACGGGACGAATTGTCGGTGAAACGGCGGCGCTGATTTATACGGCAGGAACGGTTGCCAAAGTGCCGGAAAGCGTTTTTGATTCCACAAGAACACTTGCTGTCCATATGTATAACCTGTCTAAAGAAGGTTTAAACACCAATCAGGCATACGCCACGGCAGTTGTACTGTTAATTGTAGTAATTCTTATCAATATGCTGTCTAATTTTGCGGCACGAAAACTGTCTGCAAAGCAGAAATAAACTTGATTCTTTGGCAGTGCTGTTGTATGCTTATAAAAGATGATTCATGGGAGGATTTTCAGAATGACAATTGGTGAACGCATTAAAGCCAAAAGAAAAGAAAAAAATATTTCTGTAGAGTATGTAGCAAAAGCACTTGGTGTTTCGGTTTCTACGGTATACAGATATGAAGATTCTACGATTGAGAAAATACCCATCAAAGTTTTTGATAAGCTGTGTCAGATTTTTGAAACATCCGCTTCGGAGCTGATGGGCAATGACAGTATGGTACAAAAAACAGCAGACAGTGAACTGCCAAGAGAATTTGAAAATGCGCAGGATGCAATGGAATTTATGCTCAAGATGCCGACACTGGCGGCATTTGGAGGTTATAATCCCGATGAGATGAGCGAAGAAACAATTGTGGAATTTGCCAATGAAATTTTGCAGCAGCTCAAGCTGGTAAGCTATAAATATAAGAGATGATGACGGGGGAGAGAAGAATGAGAGCACAGCAGATTATCAGGCTTGCCTGTGATATCAAATCCGTCTGGAAGACAAACAATCCATTTGAAATTGCGGAAAAGTACGGCATTAAGGTTTTAATCCGGAATGTGAATATCGGGGACTTTAAGGCGCAGACATTGAAAATGGAAGGGTATCCGACGATTATATCTATTAATGGCTTATACAGCACGCTGTCACAAAAAGTTCTGTGTGCACACGAACTGGGACACGCCCTGTTGCATACAGAACCGATTAACCATTTTGATGTTACGACAAAAAATGTCCATACGAATGTGGAATATGAAGCCAATCTGTTTGCCGTGGCACTGCTTTGTAATGAAGATGAATTTAATATGCCGCTTGCCAAGATGAGCAATGCGGTATTAAAAAGCATTTTAGACTGCAACGTCAGCTACGGACAGGGAGAAAAGTAGGCACATGGAAAAAATTTTATTATTCGGGACGAAACCGGCAGATACCCTGCTTGTAAAAAAGCTGGCAGACAATATGCGCATTGCGGTACAGGAAGTGCCGGTATCGCTCTATGACTGTACGATAGAGCAGCTTTTAGCCGTAAAAGGTGCGGGCATTATAGGCGGTACACAGAGTAAAGCACAGGATTTTACAGGCGGAACGCAGAATGAAGTGCAAAATTTCGCAGTCGGCGCAGTACAGGCAGAATTAAAGTCAGAGCCGGGTATGCTGTTGTTTTGTGATGTGACGGAAAAGCATCTGGATAAATTTTTGTTTGAATTAAGAAATAAGCAGTCGTCGATTGACTATAAGGCGGTGCTTACACCGACCAACAGAACGTGGAATGTGCGGCGGCTGTCTGCGCATATGGCAATGGAACGCATGAGCCATGAGCGCGGGAAGTAGGGATTTATACAGATTGTTTTATGGAAGCTGTAAACTGAAAAACTCATGTTTTGGATTTAAAATATAAAAATAATTGTAAAAATATTCTTGCATGTGCAGGTAACACTGTATATAATAATACACAACAGCAAAATACTTTTCAGGGTCAGGTGAAATTCCTAACCGGTGGTATAGCCCACGAGCCGCAAGGCATGATTCGGTGTAACTCCGAAGCCGACAGTACAGTCTGGATGAAAGAAAAGGTCATTGAGCAGTTATGTATACACTGATTGAAGACTCTGGAATGTGAAAGCATTTCAGAGTTTCATTTTTTGTATTACACAATATGCGGGGTGCCGCAAGGCATCTTATGTTTTCAATAAAAAGAACCCCTGAAAAGGAACCGTGTTATACGGACTTTTCAGGGGTTTTGTGCATTTTATGGAAAAACAGTTGTAAACAAAAAAATGATAATAAAAAGAAGGTGCGTAAAATTGAACAGCAGTCAGACAAAACAATATATGTACCGGGCGCTGGAGCTGGCAAAAAAGGGAACAGGCGCGGTTAATCCAAATCCGCTGGTTGGTGCGGTGCTGGTAAAGGACAACCGGATTATCGGAGAAGGGTATCATGAAAAATACGGACAGCTGCACGCAGAACGCAATGCGATAGCGGACTGTTACAGACGCGGTGAAAATCCGGCGGGAGCAGAACTTTACGTGACGTTAGAGCCATGCTGTCACTACGGAAAAACACCGCCCTGTACGGAGGCAATTATTGAAAATAAGATTGTAAAGGTATATGTCGGTTCAAATGACCCGAATCCGCTTGTAGACGGCGGCGGGATTGCGGTATTGCGGGCGCATGGAATTGAAGTGGAAACCGGTATTTTAAAACAGGAGTGCGATGCACTCAATGAAATCTTTTTCCATTATATCCGCACGAAACGCCCATTTGTACTGATGAAATACGCAATGACAATGGACGGCAAAATTGCAACGGTGACAGGCGATTCCAAGTGGATTACGGGAGAGGCGGCACGCAGGCAGGTGCATGAAGACAGGAACCGCTGTGCGGCGATTATGGCAGGTGTCGGAACGGTGATTGCCGATAATCCGATGTTAAACTGCCGTCTGCCGGAGGGACATTCGCCGGTAAGAATTATCTGTGACACGTCACTGCGTACCCCGGCTGATTCGCTTGTTGTAACAACGGCAAAGGAAATACCGACAATACTTGCAACGTGCTGTACGGATAAAGAAAAACAAAAAGTATTTACCGATAAAGGCTGTAAAATTCTTGAAGTATCGGAAACGTATGACAAAAACGGCAAAAAGCAGCTGGATTTACAGGATTTATGCAAACAGCTCGGTGAACAAAAAATCGACAGCGTGCTTTTAGAGGGCGGAGGTACCTTAAATGACGCGGCGCTGTCAGCCGGGATCGTAAACGAGATCTGCGCGTTTAGACGTATATTGCACCAAAGATTTTTGGCGGGCAGGAAGCAAAATCACCGGTCGGCGGAAGCGGTGTCAAGCTGGCATGTGAGGCATATGAATTTGAAATCAAAGAAATCCGCCGGATTGGTGAAGACATTTTAATCAGGAGTGTGCCAAAGAAAATACAGGAAGGAGTGTAGAGCAGATGTTTACAGGAATTATCGAAGAAGTCGGAACGATAAAGCAGATTCAGAAAAATCCGGCATCGGCGGTTATCACGATTGCGGCAGACACGGTGCTTGAGCAGACTAAAATCGGTGACAGCATTGCGGTCAATGGCGTGTGCCTCACGGTAACGGATTTAAAAGCCGGCAGTTTTACGGCAGATGTCATGCATGAAACCCTGCGGCGGTCTTCGCTTGGCAGTGTCCGCACAGGCAGTCCGGTGAATCTGGAACGCGCAATGCAGTTAGGCGGAAGATTTGGCGGACATATTGTATCGGGGCATATTGATGCAACCGGGAAAATTCTTGGTATCCGTGAAGATGACAATGCAGTGTGGTACAGGATTGGTGCAGATTATAAAATACTAAAATATATTGTGGAAAAGGGTTCGGTGGCGTTAGACGGTATCAGCCTGACCGTGGCAGAGGTGCGAAGTGACAGCTTCAGCGTATCGGTGATTCCACACACAAGGGCGAACACGACACTCACACATAAAAAAATTGGTGATATTATTAATATTGAAACGGACTGTATCGGTAAATATATTGAAAAACTGATACCGGGACACGGCGGCGGTGTGAGCCGCGAAGTGCTGTTAAGGAACGGATTTATTTAGGAAAGGTGAACAAAAATGAGTGAATTTCAGTTTAGTACGGTGGATGAAGCACTGGAAGATTTAAAAAACGGAAAAATTATTCTCGTAGCGGATGATGAAGACCGCGAAAATGAAGGCGATATGATTTGTGCGGCAGAATTTGCGACGACAGAAAATGTTAATTTTATGGCGACACACGCTAAGGGCTTAATCTGTATGCCGATGAGTGAAGAAATCTGCCGCCGCTTACAGTTTCCGCAGATGGTGACAGACAATACGGACAATCATGAAACAGCATTTACCGTATCTGTCGATTATGTGGAAACAACGACAGGCATTTCCGCAAAGGAACGCGGACTGACGGCACGAAAATGTGTGGAAGACGGTGTAAAACCGCAGGATTTCAGAAGACCGGGACATATGTTTCCGCTGATGGCAAAGAAAAACGGCGTGTTAGAGCGCAACGGACACACCGAAGCGACGGTGGATTTGATGAAGCTGGCAGGATTAAAGCAGTGCGGTCTGTGCTGTGAAATCATGAAGGATGACGGTACCATGATGCGCATGGATGAATTAAAGGAACTGGCACAAAAATACCAGTTAAAATTTATCACGATTGCCGCTCTGCAGGATTACAGAAAAAAGCACGATAAGCTCATAGAGCGTGTAGCAGTGACAAAAATGCCGACAAAGTACGGTGAATTCAAGGCATACGGTTATATCAATCTTTTAAACGGAGAACATCATGTTGCACTGGTAAAAGGTGAAATCGGTGACGGAAAAGACCTTTTATGCCGTGTCCATTCGGAGTGCCTGACAGGCGATGCATTCGGTTCCCTGCGTTGTGACTGCGGACAGCAATTTGCTGCTGCAATGACACAGATTGAAAAAGAAGGCAGGGGAATTCTGTTATATATGCGGCAGGAAGGAAGAGGTATCGGATTGATTAATAAGCTGCGTGCCTATGAATTGCAGGATAACGGAATGGATACACTGGAAGCCAATCTGGCGCTGGGATTTGCCGGGGATTTGCGTGAATATTATATCGGTGCGCAGATTTTAAAGGATTTAGGCGCAAAGACGCTGCGGCTTTTAACCAATAATCCGGATAAGGTTTATCAGCTTTCGGATTACGGCATGGAAATTACGGAGCGTGTGCCGATTCAGATGGAAGCAACAAAGTATGACAGTTTTTATTTAAAGACAAAGAAAATGAGAATGGGACATCTGCTGTAATGATGTAATGTAATGTATCCAATGTACCGCACACGGAATAAGAAGGCTGATACCGGAGATTTTTCAGAGTATGAACTTCTATGACAAAAGATATTTAAAACAACATTTTATTAAAATTAATATATAAGAAAGGAAGAAAAAAGATGAAGATTTATGAAGGAAAGTTAGTTTCAGAAGGTGTAAAGGTAGGAATTGTTGTAGCACGTTTTAACGAATTTATTACGTCAAAGCTGTTAGCAGGTGCCATAGATGGTCTGAAGCGCCACGAGGTAGCGGAGGAAGACATTGAAGTGGCCTGGGTGCCTGGCGCATTTGAAATTCCACTGATTGCTTCTAAAATGGCAAAGAACGGAAAATATGATGCCGTCATCTGTCTGGGGGCAGTGATCCGCGGGGCAACAAGCCATTATGACTATGTATGCAGTGAGGTGTCCAAAGGAGTTGCAAATGTATCCTTAAACAGTGATATACCGGTAATGTTCGGCGTGCTGACAACGGATACGATTGAACAGGCAATTGAACGTGCCGGTACAAAGGCAGGCAATAAAGGCTTTGAATGTGCAGAAGGTGCAATTGAAATGGTCAATTTAATACGTTCTATTGAAAAGTAAAACAGAATAAAATAAAGTTTAAAATGGGTAAGGATAAAGCTGTAGCTTTAATGATTTAAAATCGTTAAAGTACAGCTTTATTTTTTTCGATTCCTTAATGTCCACATTCTGAATAGGGTTATTTTACAACAGTTCCATTTATTAATATTCCATAATAGGTATAAATTAGGGAAATATAAATACACTAAAATAAGAATCAGTATGAATGAAGTTCGGAGATTAGTACTTATGAGTGTAGTGTATAGGGATGTGCTTGAGCGTTTTGTAAAATACAGAGAGCAGCGTAATATATCACAGAATGAACTTGCACAGATGCTTTGCATTTCACAAAGTTATGTCAGTAAAATGGAAGTGGGAAAGGCAAGAATCTCATTTGATATTTTAACGGCATTGTATCAACAGGGCTGGGATATTGACTATATCATTACGGGACAGGAGAACCACCGCACCGTATTAAATGATTTGTACGAGAGTTGTAAGGAAGATTGCAGGGCAGACTTTTTGCAGTATATGATATGGACCGTGATGCAGGGAATAAAAAGCTACGAAAAACAGGTAAAACAGGTGATGCGGTATATTGAAAAATTTGAATATCTGAAAATGTATACATCGGGAATCGCAGCCGAAGATAATGCATTTTACGGCATCAGAACGGTCAATAAATTATCGCAGGTGCAGATGGCAAAAATGCTGCACGTAGATATCAAGAAATACAGGGCAATGGAGAAAAATGAAAAGAAGCCGGATGCGGAGCTGTTGATGCTGCTATACAACAATTTTGAGTGCATGCCGTTTGAAACAGTTTATGGGGAGAATGATTTGGGAGAAATCAATGCTGTCTGGAGAAAGATGCAGCCGCAATTGCAGAAGGAACTATATGAATTTATGAAACATGGTCTGCAATTTATGAACAGTCAGACCGGAGATACGGAAGTATGAGTGTATTAATATTGGAAGACAACAGGCAGATATTAAAGGTTTTAGAAGAACTGGTCTTATCGGTATCCGATGAAAAGGTTTATGCGACAGATGATGTCGGCGAAGCGTATAAAATAGCAATGGAAAATTCAGTAGATGTGTTTTTACTGGATATTATTTTATATGCTGATAAAAAAGGGGATACATCGGGAATGCAGTATGCGCAATCTATACGGAAGCTGGAGCGTTACCGTTTTACACCTATTATTTTTATTACTTCATTAGAAGACCCGGAAATGTATGCTTTGCGGGATTTGCACGCTTTTGGATATATTGAAAAGCCGTTTGCACCTTCACAGGTTGAAAATCTTCTGCGTGATGCACTGCATTTTAAGACACAAAAGGAAAAAGATGCAATGATGTTTTTCAGAAAGGACGGCATTTTGTATCCTGTCAAATGTAACCGTGTGATTTATATGGAACTAATCAAAAGAAAAATCTGTATTCATATGAAAAACGGTGAGGTGCTGAGTATTCCGTATAAATCTTTCAGGGAAATCATGGAGGAAGCGAATTACGAGAAGTTTGTACAGTGCAGCAGAAACTGTGTGATTAATATAGATTATATCAAAAATATTGACAAAACCAATCGATTTATAACGCTGGATGGGACCAAAACAGCAGTGGAAATGGGCGGAACATTTATTAAGAAGGTTGTTGGGGTGCTGGGATTATGATGTTAATAATATTTGTCTTTTTAGAGGCAGTGACTGTTTTAATTTTACTAAATGCATTATATGGACAGAAAATGCATTTGGATTGGATTTCAGTTCTTTTTATTATATGTGACTGTGTATTGATGTCTTTGATTCGTTTTGTGGACTAAATCAAAATAGCTCTTTTATTATTTATTTTGCATTGCTAGTATATTGCATTATGGAGTTTAAAACCAAAATTAGTGAAATGATTGTAAATATGGTGTTGCTTGCTATTATAATGATGGGAATACAGTTGCCTGCATTATTAATACTAGACGTTTTGGGAGATACTATAAAAGGTTATGAAGATTTATCTGTTGCTATAATTAATGCTGTAATATTAGCGATAGTAATAATCATAATTAAGAAAATAGATTTACATACAATATCCACGTCTTTTCTAAGAAAAGGGAAAATAATAGGAATAATACTAATTTTTGAGAGTACATTATTAGCATTTTTGCTTTATCAATATAAGAGCGCACAAGGGGAAGTTCCAGTACAATATATTGTAATTACTGGAGTACTTGTTTTGATATTGATGTTATGTGTTCATACTTTGTTATATAAAATTAGATTTCGTGAAAAACAAGCAGAATTAGAAGCATATAAGACGTACAGTGCTGCATTTTCAGATTTAATTACGCAGATTCGTGCCAGACAGCATGAGTTTGACAATCATATCAGTGCGTTATGCAACCTGCATTACATTTGTAAAGATTATGATGAACTGGTTCAAGAACAATCAAAGTATGCGAAAGATGTTATCAGCAATAATCGTTTTCACAAACTGCTTGTTTCGGGTAATCCTGTGATTGCTGGATTTTTATATGGAAAATTAAGTTCTATTCAGGAACAGGGAATAGAGGTGACTTATACTTTCCATATATCAGAATTTACCAGTAAAATTCCTGTATATCTGGTGGTAGAACTGGTTGGAAATTTATTAAAAAATGCAGTGGAAGCAGTAAAGACACAGCAGGTTGAAAAACAGATACATCTTTCCTGCACAGAAAATGAGAATGAATTCTGTCTAGGAGTGCGAAACAGAAGTGAAAAGATTCCATTAGACGAAATAGGCAGATTTTTTGAGAAGGGATATAGCAGTAAAGGCAGTGGACGAGGACTGGGGCTATATAATGTAAAAGAAATTTGTGAGAAATATGGTGTTGATATTGTATGTGATAATACTGAAATTGATGATAAAAACTGGTTTTTAATTGAATTACATATAAAAAAACAAACCTTTTCTTATTGATATAATACTTTTTATGTAGTATAATCTAAAACATATCTTGACAGTAAAGTTGATAATTTAATGAAAAGGGGTGGGGTCTAATGGCTATTAAATCAATGAAAGTACTAAATATAATGGCATTTCATCAAAAAGAATTGGATTTGCAATTTGGTGATGGTATTAATATTTTAATTGGCGAGAACGGTATGGGAAAAACAACCCTGCTTAAAATGATATATGCAGCGTTACAGTATTCAATTGAAAATCAGACATCAGGTAAAGAATTGATACATTTTTTTTCAAATAATTTAAGAGATTTCAGTCAGATGAAATATCCGGGGAAGGAAAAAGATACCTGTTATTATGAGATATCAGATGGTCAACATTTCTTTAAAGACTATTTGACAAAGGAAAATGGTATTGTTTCTGAAGGCTGGAAAGGCTTAAATATACAGTCCGTATTTATTCCAACCACAGAAATGCTTTCTCATTCAAAGGGATTTTTAGCAATGAATCAGAAGTATAATATGCCGTTTGATGAAACACAAATAGATATTATTGTAAATGCTTCGCTTCCTGAAACCAGAAAAGTGTCGCAATCCTGTGAAATTATTTTAAAAGAAATTAGTGAAGTTATTAATGGAAAGGTAGTACAGGAAGATGATACGTTTTATATAGTGAAAAATGATGGCAGGAAAATTGATTTTTCTTTGGAAGCAGAGGGCATGAGAAAATTGGGATTGTTGTGGAAGCTGATTCGGAATGGGCTGTTAGAAAAGGATTCTGTATTACTGTGGGATGAACCGGAAGCCAATCTAAATCCTGAATTATACCCGCTGGTGGCGAATATACTGCTTGCATTACAAAAGAATGGCGTGCAGATTTTTCTTGCAACACATAGTTATAATTTTGCTAAATATCTGGAAATCAGAAGAACGGAGAGGGAACAGGTATTTATTCACAATCTGTATAGAAATGATTCGGGAAAAGAAATAATGAGTGTATCAGCATATAAGATGGAAGATTTGGAACCGAATCATATTATGATGGCGGATAACCAGTTATTGGACGAAGTGTATAATATGTGAGGTTAGTCTATGGAAACACTTTTAATAGATGAAAATGGAGAATATGGTCTGGATTGCACACAGGCGGTTTGGGCATCTGACAAGATGCATGAGGATTATCATCGTGCAAAAGTACAATTATCTGATGCGGATTTTTTACTTGAAGAAGCGAACAATATTCTGATAGTGGAATATAAAAATGCAGATACAAAAAAGGCAAGAGAAGCCAGATACAAAACGCCGGCGTTCAATCCAATGGACGATAAAAAATTTACTTCAACAGTACGAAAGTTTTATGATTCGCTTCATTATATACATTTATTGGGGAAAAATAAACCTGTAAAATATGTATATGTAGTAGAAGCGCCGAATAGCGATGCAATTATGCGAAAGAGATTGCGGGCGAGAATGAAGACACTATTGCCTTTTGCATTGCAGGAAAATATAAATACGGGGATTTCATTGATAGATAAGGTTGATGTACTTTCTATTAATGAATGGAATATGCATGATGAGTATGGAAAGTATCCATTTGTAAAACTATAGAAAAATAGAATGATAAAACAGGAGTAGTATAATCCATAAAATAGCGTGTAAAGGAGTATACTACTTCTGTTTATTTTAATTAATTGTGATAATCATCTTCTTTTGGGAATTCACATTCACCAAAGAAAAAGATACTAGGTCCAGAATTTCCACCCCATTTACTTACCCTTGCCAGCTGTTCCAACAGCACCTTTATAGGGGAAATTGTTTCTGTCTGTGTATTCATTAGATACTCCTTTCCTGCACGGTATGATGAAATACAGTGCATATTTTTTTCTGTGCAGCTGCACAGGATAGCTGTACAGCGTGCAGTATAATTACCCAGAATCCGGATACCATGTATTCATTTTCCGGGGTAATCAGCAATATAAAAAAGAACACGATTAAAATGCTGGTCGAAATCCACTTAAACTGTTTCTTTTTCGTGGCAGAAAGCACAGGTCTTTTTGATGAGGAAACAGGTGCAAACGCATAATTTATCAAAATACAGCCCATGCACAATAAAAGCCGTTCCGGTTTTGTCAGAGAAACCAAAGGCAAAAGCGTCAGACACAAAAAAGCATAACCGATGCTTACAAACAGACAGCCTGCATATGTATTGCAGTGAAATCCGCCGGCGGTACGCCGGATACAGCAAAGCAGCAGAAGCGTTGCAATGCAGAGTGCCAGATGCTTGCGGTATAAGAATAAAATCAAAAACAATTTGCTGCTTTCTGAAAGAAATGTAAAAAGCAGATAACGCAGCAGGGCAATCTGATAATCAGTCAGTCCATAGCGTATTTTCAATTTTTTCCACATGATAATCTCCTTTATTCAATCGCTGTTCCTGCACACATTCTATATCCACAAAATCATAAAAAGAAAAATGTGTCGTTAATTGTAGAAATTTGTAATGTAATGTATAAAATTTTAAAAAATGAAAATAACAGGCGGAAACACTTTAAAATTTGCATAAGTAAAAGCAAAAACAGATGAAATGGATTTTGATTCGATATAATAAAAAGTTATGCTCACATCGCATTTAAGAAAAACAGATGTAAAAATGTTCCATACATCTTACATAGAATTTACCTATTTTACATAAGTGCAGTTCAGTTTACATTGAATAAAAAAATTAACAATATCTTTACATGAAATTTACAGGAATGTGATAGTGCATTTTACATCGGCTTTGATAAGATGTCATTGTGAAAAAAATTATGAAATTGCCGCATCAGATTAAATTGTGCGCGATAAAAAGGAGCTGGAAAAATGGAAACAACAAAAATTCATGTAACAAATATGAATTTGCATTATGGTGATTTTCACGCGTTAAAAAATATTAATATTGATATTCCTGAAAATCAGATTTGTGCAATGATTGGACCTTCAGGCTGCGGAAAAAGTACATTTTTAAAGTCAATCAACCGCATGAATGATTTAGTTGAAGGCTGTAAAATTGATGGACAAATGCAGCTTCGAGGAGAAAACGGATTTGAGGATATTTATGGTGATATGGATGTGAATCATTTAAGAAAGCGGGTTGGCATGGTATTCCAGCAGCCGAATCCATTTCCGATGAGCATTTATGACAATATTGCCTACGGTCCGAGAACACATGGCATTAAGAACCGGCATAAGCTGGATGCAATTGTTGAAAAAGCGTTAAAACAGGCAGCAATCTGGGAAGAAGTAAAAGACCGTTTAAATAAGTCAGCATTGGGACTTTCAGGCGGACAGCAGCAGCGACTTTGTATTGCGCGTGCGCTGGCTGTTGAACCGGAAGTGATTTTAATGGATGAGCCGACATCGGCACTTGACCCGATATCAACTTCAAGAATTGAGGATCTGGCAATTGAGTTAAAGAAAGAGTATACGATTGTTATGGTAACGCACAATATGCAGCAGGCAACCCGTATTTCGGATAAAACCGCATTCTTCCTGCTGGGAGAACTCATTGAATACGGAGATACCGAGCAGCTGTTTTCTATGCCAAAGCAGAAAAAGACGGAAGACTATATCACCGGACGTTTCGGCTGATAATTCCGATACGCCGGATATAAAACAGCAAAGAAAATGAGAAGAAAATAAGAAGGCAGAAATGGAGGAAAACATGAGAAATCGATTTGACAGACAGCTTAGTACTTTAAATGACGAGCTGATTGAAATGGGCAGTATGATTGAAAAATCCATTGAAACGGCAATCAAGGCACTGGTCAATCAGGATGTGGATTTAGCAAGACATGCAATTGAGGCAGATGAGGAGATTGACCGTCAGGAACGTATTATTGAAGACCTATGTCTGAAACTGCTGTTACAGCAGCAGCCGGTTGCAAAAGATTTAAGACTGATTTCATCCGCATTAAAAATGATTACGGATATGGAGCGAATCGGCGACCATGCTTCGGATATTTCAGAAATCACAATTGCACTGGCAGACCAGCCGTATATTAAGAAACTGGAGCATATCCAGCAGATGGCAAAAGAAACAATGATTATGCTGGTGGGAAGCATTGAGGCCTTTGTAGATAAGGATTTGGAAAAGGCGAATGAAGTCATTAAGCGGGATGACGTAGTCGATGATTTATTTGATAAAGTAAAAAAAGAATTGATTCAGATGATTCATGAAAATGCGGATAAGGGTGAGCAGGCAGCTGATCTTTTGATGGTTGCTAAATATATGGAGCGGATTGGCGACCACGCAACCAATATTTCGGAGTGGGTTATTTTTTCCATTACAGGAGAACACAAATCCATGAATTAATCCACATAATCAGAGAATAGATTTTGCAAAATCTCCGGAGATGTAAAAGAAATGTAAAATTTACATGGATTTTACATAGGTTTGACAGAGATTTCATAAATGTATTTTATACTTCATTTTGCAAACGATAAATATTACAAAGTTGAATGGAGTGCAAAATGAGTATTTTTAATGTATTATCAATGATTGGCGGACTGGCGCTTTTTCTTTATGGTATGCACCTGATGGGAGAAGGTCTTTCCAAAGCATCCGGTGGTAAACTGGAAAGTATTCTTGAAAAATTAACATCAAATCCGGTGAAGGCAGTGCTGCTTGGTGCAGGTGTTACGGCGGTCATCCAGTCGTCTTCGGCAACGACGGTTATGGTTGTCGGCTTTGTCAATTCCGGCATTATGAGGCTGTCACAGGCGGTCGGCATTATTATGGGTGCGAATATCGGTACGACGGCAACCTCGTGGATTTTAAGTCTTACAGGAATTGAGGGCGACAATTTATTTGTCAACTTATTAAAACCGTCATCCTTTTCACCGGTCTTAGCGATTATTGGTGTTGTCTGTATTATGTTTGTCAAAAAACAGAAGGTACAGGACATTGGTAAAATTTTAGTCGGCTTTGCCATTTTAATGACGGGTATGGATGCCATGAGCAGTGCAGTAGAGCCGTTGGCAGATGTACCGCAGTTTACACAGATTCTGACAATGTTTTCCAATCCGGTACTCGGTATGCTTGCCGGTCTTGTATTGACAGCGATTATTCAGAGTTCTTCGGCTTCGGTCGGTATTTTACAGGCGCTGTGTTCAACCGGTTCACTTGGATTTGCAACGGTCATTCCGATTATTATGGGACAGAATATCGGTACCTGTGTAACAGCACTGATTTCAGCAGTCGGTGCGAATAAAAATGCGAAGCGTGCGGCACTGGTACATCTGTATTTTAATATCATTGGAACAATTGTATTTATGATACTGTTTTATTCAATCAATGCATTGTTTCCGTTCTCATTTATGGAAGAGTCTGCAACACAGGTTGGCATCGCAGTTGTGCATAGTACGTTTAATATTTTTGCGACTTTGCTGCTGCTGCCATTTGGCAATATGCTTGTGAAACTGGCATGCCTGACAATCCGTGATAATCCAAATGATGCGCTGGATAATCCGGCAGACGAATTTTCACTGCTTGATGAGCGTTTCTTGGATAAACCGAGTCTTGCCATGGAACACTGTATGCAGGTGACTAATAATATGGCAGAACTGTCTAAAAGATGTCTGTTTACGGCAATAGGACTTTTCAGGGATTATAGTGATACCCAGTCAGAGGCCGTCAGCACAATGGAAGAACGCGTAGACCGGTATGAGGATATGCTGGGGACATATTTAATGAAATTAAGTGGAAAAGATTTATCGGCAAAGGATTCGGAAAATTTATCACTGATGTTACATACAATCGGTAATTTTGAAAGAATTTCAGACCATGCATGCAACCTGTGTGATGCAGCAAAGGAAATGGCAGAAAAAAATATGGCATTTTCAGAAAAAGCCACACAGGAGCTGCACATTTTCACAGAAGCCGTAAAAGAGATTGTAAATACTTCATTTTCGGCATTTAAGAAAGAAGATGTAGAACTTGCGGGAACGGTTGAACCGCTGGAGGAGGTTATTGATGATCTGAATATGGAGTTAAAGACACGCCATATCCGCAGATTAAGAGAAGGAAAATGTACGATTGACCTGGGATTTGTCCATTCTGATATTACAACAAATTACGAGCGTATTGCAGACCACTGTTCCAACATTGCGGTGTGTCTGATACAGGTAAAGCAGGAAGGATTTGACACCCATGAATATCTTGGTACAATAAAAAGAGAAGATAACGAACAATTTAAAAAGCAGTATGCAGTATTTGAAGAAAAATACCGTCTGCCGTAAAAAATATACTCCGTGCCGGTTTAAAGCAACAATGCAGTTAAAAGCCGTTTAAGCCGGACACGAGGCAGGGAATGGAGGAAATGATGGCACTTATATATGTTGTGGAAGATGATAAAAATATCAGTGAAATCGAAAGCTTTGCATTAAAAAATGCAGGACATCAGATTGTAGAATGTGCGTGTGCAAAGGAGTTTCACAAGCAGGTACAGGAGCGGATACCGGATATGGTGCTGCTTGATATTATGCTGCCGGATGAAGATGGGCTTTCTATTTTGAAAAAACTGCGTGCAACACCGGAAACAAGGAGAATTCCTGTAATTCTGGTAACGGCAAAGACCACAGAAATTGATAAGGTCAAGGGACTGGATTCGGGTGCCGATGATTATCTGACTAAGCCGTTTGGCGTCATGGAACTCATTTCCCGCGTAAAGGCGCTGCTGCGCAGGGTTGGCGGCATGGAAGATGAAAAATTCTTACGGGTTGGCATTTTGTTTATTGATGATGAAAAGCACGTTGCTTATGTAGATGATAAACATATTGAACTGACCTATAAGGAATATGAACTGCTCAAGTATCTGACGATTAATCAGGGAATTGTACTGTCCCGCGACAATCTTATGGAGAAAATCTGGAGTTCGGATTACGAAGGCGAATCAAGAACGCTGGATGTCCATATCAAAACACTGCGGCAGAAGCTTGGAAAAGCCGGGTCTTATATTAAGACTGTGAGAAATGTCGGCTATTTCATTGATTTGGATACAGATGTGTAATAATCCTTATATGTGGAATTATTACGGGCAGGAGTGCATATGAAAAAGAAAATCAACATTCAATTTTTAATTATTACATTACTGGCGATACTGACAACGGTATCGCTTTCTATCTTTGTATTTTACGAATTATTCAAGCAGGAAGTGATGGCAGACTTAAAAACGAACACACAGCTTCTGGTTGAAACGGATGCGTGGGAGCAGATTGTGGAAAAGAAGGATGCCGGGGCTTTAGACGATGGTGTGAAGCAGCTCCGTCTGACACTGGTAGACGGTACCGGAGAAGTTATTTTGGATACCAATGCAGAAGTCGGCAGTATGGACAATCACAGTGCAAGACCGGAGATTTCACAGGCACTGCAGGCCGGAGAAGGGCAGGCAATCCGCCAGTCCAGCACAATCGGTAAAAATGCGTTTTATTATGCCATACGGCTGGAGAACGGAAGTGTCCTGCGCACGGCAAAGGAAGCAGGCAGTATCACAAGTGTTTTCGAGAGCATTCTGCCGGTAATCGTAATTTTATGCGTACTGTTGTTTGCATTGTGTATGATCCTCTCACATTTCCTGACGGGGAGCATTATTGAGCCGATTGAAAATCTGGCAGATAATCTTGATGCTTCGGATTCCGTAAAGGTGTATAAAGAACTGGTACCGTTTGTACAGACAATCAAAAAACAGCATGAGGATATTATGCGCAATGCCACCATGCGGCAGGAATTTACGGCAAATGTGTCCCATGAATTAAAGACACCGTTGACGTCTATTTCCGGATATTCCGAACTGATTGAGAGTGGAATGGCAGCAGATGAAGATATTGTGCGTTTTGCGGCGGAAATTCATAAAAATTCCAATCGTCTGCTGACTTTGATTAACGATATTATCCGTCTGTCGGAATTAGATCAGGTAGAGGAACAGAACTGCTTTGAAGAACTGGATATTTATGATATTGCACAAAATTGTGTGGAGATGCTTCGCCTGAGTGCCAAGAAGCACGATGTTACCATGGAATTACACGGTGTACACCGCATTATCTGTGCCAACCGTCAGATGATGGATGAACTGGTCTATAACCTGTGTGACAATGCCATCCGATACAACAATCCGGGCGGCAGGGTCGATATTACGGTTGATGCAGCCGTTGCATTTGATAAAACGGCAGAAACCGGAGCAACGATTATTGAGGTCAAGGATACCGGTATCGGCATTTCAAAAGAACATCAGGAGCGTATATTTGAGCGCTTTTACCGTGTGGATAAAAGCCGTTCTAAATCAACGGGAGGAACAGGACTGGGGCTTGCTATTGTAAAGCATATTGTGGCTGCCCACAAGAACGCATCCCTGTCGCTTACAAGCGAACCGGGAAAAGGAACCTGTATCCGTGTGGCCTTTAAAATGAAGACAAATTTGGAGTAAAAAAATGTATTTTTGGCGCAAAGCCCGCAAACAAGCGGGATTGAGCGCATAAGGGATGAAAAAAAAGTCCAATATGTAGACAATGTCCGGAAAATACAGCGTTTATATAAAACAAAAAACTGTTCATAAATAGTTTATAGAGTTTTTATTTACAAAATAGTTAACATGTGTTATTATTTCACAACGATAATATATAACACTGTTAACTATTTATTTTTTTGCAGTAAAAAATCACCGCGAAACAGCATAGGACGGTGAAGATCACAGCCGGAAAGGAGGAATTTTTGTGCAAAAAGAGTATGCGGAGCTGTTTTCCGCATTTACACAGTTTAGAAAGCTGCATATGTCGGATTTATTTCCGAATATGAACCATTCGGAATTTGCCACCCTGATGCATATTGGCGGGGCAAATAAGTGTCTAAACGAAGAAAAAGTCAAGGTTTCTACACTGTCAGAGAGGATGCGTATTAATATTACTGCCGTGTCCCGGACATTAAAAGTACTGGAAAAGAAGAATTACATCCAGCGGACAGTCAGCGCGCAGGACCGCAGAATTACATATGTGGAACTGACCCCGGAGGGGGCAGAGGTACTGGCGGAAGCGGAGGAAACAATGAATACATTTACGGCAAAGGTACTAAGCAGCCTGAAAAAAGAAGACGTAATCCGTCTGACTGCGCTGATGAACCAGCTTTATGAGGCATCAGAAGCAGAAATAGAGAAAAGAAAAAAGAAAGGTGATGTGACAGAATGAGTAGATTTTTTAAGACGTTAAAGCCTTATTGGAAATCTGTACTGCTGATTATCGCACTGCTTGTATTACAGGCATATGCAGATTTATCGCTGCCGCAGTATACATCGGATATTATTGATACCGGTATCCAGAATGGTGGTGTTTCACACTGTATGCCGCAGGCAGTCACAAAGGAAGAATTTGAACTGGCAAAGGTTTTTATGACAGAAGATGAGGTCGCAATATGGGAAGACAGTTACCGGGAAGACGGTGATGTGTACCGCTTGGATGTGACCGATGAAAAGAAGCTGGATGAATATGATGATGAATTTGTGACAGCATTTATTTTAAACAATCAGACATCGGCAGTAGAGGAATCTGCTTTTAAACAGCAGATTGCCGCACAGTCCGGTCAGGACCCTTCACAGCTTGAAAATGTTCCGGTGGAAATGCTCGGACAGCAGATGGGCATTGAACTTTCAACCTTTAAAAAAGAGATTGAAGATGTTGACGGCAATGTAGTACTTGCAGACTGTGTGGATATGCGTCCGGTCTTTCAGATGATGCTTGCACAGGGCAGAATGACAACGGATGATATTGTTTCCATGCGTGACACGTTGCAGGAAAAAATGGAGAGCATGGGCAGTTCACTGATTCTTTCCATGGGTATCTCTTATGCAAAGAACATGGACAGTGCCGCCGGTGTAGATATGGATAAGTTACAGACTGATTATCTGTGGGCATCAGGCATTAAAATGGTGCTGATGGCACTGTTAGTTGCAGTGATTACCGTATGTGTCGGTATGCTTGCGTCGCGTGTGGCAGCCGGTGCAGGACGTGATCTGCGTGGCAGCGTATACAAAAAAGTCATGGGCTTTTCCAGTGCGGAAATGGATCGTTTCTCAACGGCATCCCTGATTACACGGACCACCAATGATGTACAGCAGATTCAGATGGTGATTGTATTATTACTGCGTATGGTATTATATGCGCCGGTGCTTGGTATCGGCGGTGTTATCAAGGTATGGCAGACAGGTGCCGGAATGGGCTGGGTAATCGGTCTTGCTGTTGCGGCTATTATGGCACTCGTGCTGTTTTTAATGGTTGTTGCCATGCCGAAGTTTAAATTAATGCAGAAGCTGGTTGACGGTGTCAACTTAGTTTCAAGGGAAATTCTTACCGGACTTTCTGTTATCCGTGCATTCGGAAGGGAAAAGAAGGAAGAAGAACGTTTTGATAAAGCCAATAAAAAGCTGACAAAGACGATGTTATTTACCAACCGTGTCATGACATTTATGATGCCTTGCATGACCTTTATCATGTACGGACTGACGGTTCTGATTGTATGGGTTGCGGCACATAAGATTGATAACGGCAGTATGCAGGTGGGTGCAATGACAGCATTTATTACGTATGCAATGCAGATTGTTATGTCCTTCTTAATGCTGACGATGATGTCTGTTATGCTTCCGAGAGCGGCAGTTGCGGCAGACAGAATTGATGAAGTATTAACTGTAAAATCTGAAATTGTAGACCCTGAAAAGCCGGAAACACTTGAAAAGAAGGAAGGTGTTGTACGCTTTAACCATGTAAGCTTTAAATACCCGGGTGCAGAACACAATGCCCTTGAAGATATTGATTTTGTGGCTGAACCGGGTAAGACAACGGCGATTATCGGCAGTACGGGCTGTGGTAAATCAACGCTTGTAAACTTAATACCAAGACTTTACGATGTTACGGAAGGTTCGGTGACAATCGACGGACACGATATCCGTAACATTACCATGAATGAACTGCGTGATGAACTCGGCTTTGTGCCGCAGAAAGGTGTGCTGTTTTCCGGTACGATTGCAAGCAATCTCCGTTATGGCAGAGAAGATGCAACCGATGAAGAAATCCGTGAAGCGGCTGAAATTGCACAGGCATCGGATTTTATTGAAGAAAAAAGTGCAAAATATGACAGTCCGATTGCACAGGGCGGTTCTAACGTATCCGGTGGACAGAAACAGCGTCTGTCGATTGCAAGAGCCATTGCAAAGAATCCGAAGGTCTTCATTTTTGATGACAGTTTTTCCGCACTCGATTTAAAGACCGATGCGGCACTCCGTAAGGCACTGGCAGAAAAGGTATCCGACAGCACGGTTATTATCGTTGCACAGCGAATCAGTACGGTGCTTCATGCAGAGCAGATTCTTGTCATGGATGAAGGCAGAATCGTCGGCAGGGGAACACATGAAGAACTGCTTGCAAACTGCGAAGTATACCGTCAGATTGCAAAATCGCAGATGTCAGAAAAGGAACTCGGACTTGCGGGTGATACAGAAAGGGAGGAACAGTAATTTATGGAAAATAAAGATGTAAAAATGCCTCCGAAGACAAGAGGACCGATGAGAGGACCAGGCAGAGGTATGATGCCAGGAGAAAAAGCCAAAGACTTTAAATGGTCTATCGGCAAATTACTTGCGTATCTTGGAAATTACAAAATCGGCATTATCGTAGTGATGATTTTTGCGGCGTGTGCGACCGTGTTTAACGTTGTCGGTCCAAAGGTTTTAGGTAAAGCCACGACAGCACTTTCCGAAGGGCTGATGAATAAAATCAACGGCACCGGCGGCATGGATTTTAACTATATCGGAAAAGTCCTTTTATTTGTGCTGGGATTATACAGCATCAGCGCCGTTTTCAGCTTTATACAGGGCTGGATTATGACGGGGATTACACAGAAGCTGTGTTACCGGTTAAGGAAAGAAATTTCCGAAAAAATTAACCGTATGCCGATGAAATATTTTGAAAGCAGAACTTACGGTGAAGTATTATCGCGTATTACCAATGATGTAGATACCCTCGGCATGGGTTTAAACCAGAGCATTACTACGATTATTACCGCTGTTGCAACCATGCTTGGTGTATTGGTGATGATGTTAAGCATTTCACCGCTGATGACACTGATTGCAGTCATTATTCTGCCGGTGTCAGCCGGACTGATTTCATTTGTTGTAAAGAAATCACAGAAATATTTTAAGACACAACAGGAATATTTAGGCCATATCAACGGACAGATTGAAGAAACCTACGGCGGACATACCGTTGTAAAGTCTTTTAACAAAGAGGCTTCTATGGTTAAGCAGTTTGACGAAACCAATACGGTATTGTATAAATCCGCATGGAAATCGCAGTTCCTATCCGGAATGATGCAGCCGATTATGAATTTTGTCGGAAACTTAGGCTATGCCTGTGTGGCATTAAGCGGAGGTCTTCTTGCAATTCAGGGCGCGATTACAATTGGTGATATTCAGGCATTTATCCAGTATGTTAAGAATTTCACACAGCCGATTACACAGATTGCACAGGTTATCAATCAGGTACAGTCTATGGCAGCAGCCTCCGAGAGAGTATTCGAGTTCTTAGAGGAGGAAGAAGAAGACCAGTTTGCGCAAAATCCGGTACGCTTAGATAAAATCGAAGGCTGTGTGGATTTTGAAAATGTACACTTTGGTTATAAAGAAGATCAGACAATTATCAATGATTTTACCGTACATGTAAAACCGGGTCAGAAGGTTGCCATTGTCGGTCCTACAGGTGCCGGTAAGACAACGATTGTGAAGCTGCTCATGCGTTTTTACGATGTCGGCAGCGGCGCTATTTTAGTAGACGGACACAATATCAAGGACTTTAACAGACGGGAATTAAGAGATGCGTTTGGCATGGTGCTTCAGGATACATGGCTGTATAAGGATACCATTATGGAAAATATCCGTTATGGAAGACTGGATGCAACCGATGAAGAAGTTATTGCGGCGGCAAAAGCAGCGCATGCACACCACTTTATTGAAACCCTGCCGGGGGGCTATCAGATGGAATTAAATGAAGATGCAAGCAACGTTTCACAGGGACAGAAGCAACTGCTTACAATTGCGAGAGCAATTCTTGCAGACAATCCGATTCTGATTCTGGATGAAGCGACCTCTTCTGTGGATACCCGTACAGAGATTCAGATTCAGAATGCAATGGATAACCTGATGAAGGGCAGAACGAGCTTTGTCATTGCCCACCGTCTGTCTACGATTAAAGATGCAGACGTGATTCTTGTCATGAAGGACGGCGATATTGTAGAACAGGGAAATCATGAAGAACTTCTTGCAAAGGGCGGCTTCTATGCAGACCTTTACAATTCACAGTTTGATGAGGCAGAAAGCGCGTAAGATACGGGAATTTTGATAAAAATGGAAGTTATTAAAGATGAATATTTAAAATATTAATTCAAAACAAAGAGTAAAAAGGAGAAACAGCCTGGCAGAGGTTTTTTCTCCTTTTTTCACGGATAGTCCTTGCAAAACTTTAGAATTTCTGTATACTTGAAATGTTAGGTGTTTTCATGGCAGAGCCGGAGGAATTTGATGAAACAGATTGCGTGGGTAAAAGTTATCCAAAACAAATATATAAAAAGATGTATAAGTATTGTGGGAATTGTAATCGTTTTACTGGGTGCCATGCTGTTATATCATATTACAGGTTTAAGAAAAAATGAATATACAAAAAAGGAGCCATTGCTTTTAAACTGGACTGTTGTCAGTGAAAATCAGACGGATACGGATGTGGATTTGAATACATTCCGCTTTGATAATATTTTAACAGACAAAAAGACAATATATTTATCCCGTACTTTTGTGGATAAAGGGCAGTTTCAATCACCGGTACTTGTGGTTCAGACGCATAATGCAACGTTACGTGTCTTTGTGGACGGAGAATGTATTTACAGTTCCGGGCTGGAGCGGTATGACTGCGGGAAAATGGTTGGAAGCGGCATGCACAGCATTGCTATGCCTAAAGATGGAGAACAGCATGAACTGATGCTGGAATTTAAGGCAAACGGTGATTCTTATGTTACCCGGATGAACGATATTTATATTACTGATTATGCAACAATTTACACTGATTTTTTAGTGACCAACAGAGTTACTTATGCACTTAGTGTCTGCCTTTTGTTTATCGGATTTGTCCTGCTTTTGCTTGGGATGGTTATGATGCTGACGCGGACCTGGTTTACACATTTGATATCACTGGGAATTTTCTCGCTGATGGTAGGTTTATGGACGATGGGAAAATATAATATCCTACAGATTTACCGGGTACCGATATGGCTGTGTACCTTTATTGAGTATGCCAGCATGTATATCGGTCCGCCGTCTCTGCTGCTTTTTTTCAGGGATTATCCGAAAAAAGCAGACAGCAGATGGATAACGTGGATGTATTACATAATTTTCTGGGTAGATAGCGGTGTGACGGCACTTTTATTTGTGCTTCATTTTTCAGGTGTCTGGCATCTTCCGCATATGCTTCGGCTGGAACAGGCATTTGTAGCAATTGTCTGTGTTTATCTGATTATATTAATGATTGCCTGTGTTAGAAAGGGAAACCGGCAGAGCAGACTGGTTATCTGCGGTGTGATTTTGTTTTTGCTGTGTATCGGAGCGGAATGGTCAGGTTATATGGCAGGAAAATACTGGGGTCATGAAATGTCATGGACAACAGGATTTTCATCTTTGGGAACTGTGATTCTGATTAGTATTTTACTGCTCTCATTAAGCTGGGATATTGCGGGAAAAATGGTCGACGAAAAAGAACAGGCAGTTCTTTATAAAATGGCATATACGGACAATCTGACGGGACTTTATAACCGCCGCTTTTGTGAAGAACGATTAAAATCATATTGTTATAATAACATTCCATTTACAATTTTTAATTTTGATATGAATGGGCTGAAAGCCACGAATGATACCCATGGGCATAGCAGTGGGGATAAGCTGATTAAGGGGTTTGCGGATATTTTAACGAAGTCGTTTGGGGACAAAGGTATCGTTGGCAGAATGGGCGGCGATGAATTTATTGTAATTGTAGAAAACATCGAAGAACTTAATTGTCAGGAAGAAATCCGACATTTTCAAAAAATTATGAGTGAGGCAAATAAAGCACAAAGTGGGTATGTTTACAGTACGGCATACGGCTATGCAGACAGTTCTGAAATTGTGTCAGACGGTGAAATACGCGATGTCAACATGGTTTACAGACTGGCGGATAACCGCATGTATGAGAATAAAAAGACATGCCATGATGCAAGAAAATAGTTAGAAAGTGGAAGGAACAAAGGAATTTATGAACAGGACTTACGACAAATTTCAGGTAGTATTACTAAGCGAAGTAAAAGGGAAAGACAGCAATGCGTTTATTTTTGAATTACGTCTTACTTCGGAGGACAATTGTCGTATCAGAATTATAGATTTTGACGCATTTGATATTGACGGAAACAAGTACAGCGCGGGAGCGGATAAAATCAGTACAACAGATGTGATTTTAGGACACAGCAAATTTTTTGCCGAAACCAAAAAGATTAATGTAAAAATCAGTTCGCAGTTTAAAGCAAGAATCGGCTGTATGGCAGTCTTAACGGTTGCCTGCATTGAAGATAAACAGCAGATGAAATTCTGTTTCCAGAGAAAAGGAACAAACCGCTGGGATTGTGTCGGTGTGGAATTTATGGAGTATGAAGGTCTTCCGGCAGCAGCAGAAGAACCGGTGGAAACAGAGGAGGCTTTAGAACCGGTTGAAGAACTGACTGACAAAGCAGAAAAACAGGTACAGGCGCAGACGGAAGCACTGACACAGACTGGAGCTTCGGCAGTGAAAGAAGACGGTGAAGAACAGGCAGCAGTGGTAGTACAGGATTCTCCGGCAGAAGACATCCCGGCAGCACAGGATGAAAAAGCTGCAGCAGAATCACTTGAAGAATATCTGGAAAGAGAAGGCACAGAGTCCGTCTTAGGGCTGTCCATGAAGGAATTTGTCAATCGTTTTGCATTAGGTACACAGACAGTAGAAGATGTTTTAAAGCCGTTAAATGTCAATGTGGCGCAGGAAGAAGAACCGGCAGAAACAATCAGTCAGCCGGCGCCGGTATCCCAGCCGGAGGAAGAAGAGCAGGAGCAGTCCATAGAAGACTATTTAAACAGTCTGATTGAATTTGATGAAAAATCATCGGAAACCATCGGCCTTGCCGTTTCTAATATGAGAATCCGTGCAGAAGAACAGGGTGACACCGTCTGTCCGGTTCTTTACTGTGAGGTCAGCTATTCCAAAGAAACCTATGTATTGGTGCGCTGTCCAATGATTAAGGTGATTTTTTACGATGCAAAGGGATGTATCGACAATGTTGCCATGCATCCGGTATCCCGTATCCATACAGGTCAGGATATTGTTGAAATGGCATTTAAGAAGTCCACAGTGAAAAATTGGAAAAACAAGAGCAAAATCAAAGTACTCGTAACGCTGTAAAATAGATAAAACATTTTTTTTGGTTAAAACATAAAAAATAAAAGAATTAAAAGAAGAAAGCTGCGCAGCCGGAACAAAAACGGCTGTGCAGCTTATTTTATAAAGTTCTGAAAGCTTAAAGGATGTTGGCTGATATGCAGCTGGTATATCGATATAAAGGATTCTGATAATTACGGTTTTTAAAACTACATCACGTTGAAATAAATATAATATCATCTTGACAAAAAAACAAAGAAGCGGTATAACATATATAGTTTGATAATCAAAACATTGTGTTTCTGAACGAAAACAAAATACTGTTATGGCAGATGAGAAATTACCTGCGGAATGGAGATTAATATGAATAATCAGTTACCACAACTTATATTAGGAGATGTTATTGTGCCGGTGCCGGTGATTCAGGGCGGCATGGGTGTTGGAGTGAGTCGAAGCCGTCTTGCGGGAGCAGTTGCAAAAGAAGGCGGTATCGGTGTGATATCAACAGCACAGATCGGTTATGACGAGGAAAATTTTGAAAAAAATCCGGCGGAGTGTAACCGCAGGGCAATAATAAAACACATTGCGCAGGCAAAAGAGATTGCAGGCGGAAACGGACTGGTCGGTGTGAATATCATGGTGGCATTAAAGCATTACAGACAGCACATTGAAACGGCGGTAGAAGCGGGTGCAGATGTCATTATCTGTGGTGCGGGACTGCCGGCAGATTTACCGGGAATTGCCCAAAACTATGCGCGTGAGCATGGGAAAAAGATACCAAAGTTGATGCCGATTGTGTCTTCCGCGAGAGCGGCGGGAATTATTTTAAAAATGTGGGACCATCATTACCATACGGTGCCGGATTGTATTATTGTGGAAGGACCGATGGCAGGCGGACATCTTGGATTTCAGGAAAGTGTATTGGAAAATATTGAAAATATTGATTTTGACGCGATTCTTTGCGGGGTCATTGACAGCAAAAAGCCATATGAGGAGAAATACACAAAAAAGATTCCGGTTGCGGCAGGCGGTATTTTTGACAGACAGGATATTGACCATGTGCTTTCATTAGGTGCAGATGCCGTACAGATTGCAAGCCGTTTTGTTGTCACTAAAGAATGTGATGCATCTGATGCATACAAACGTGCATATATTGAGGCGGGAAAGGGTAATATACAGATTGTAAAAAGTCCTGTCGGCATGCCGGGACGCGCCGTGCGCAATGCTTTTATCAGACAGGTTGAGCAGCACAAACAAGAAATTACCGGCTGTTATCAGTGCCTTGAAAAATGTAACCCGAAGGAAGTGCCGTACTGCATTACACAAGCGCTGATTCACGCCGTGAAAGGCGAATTAGAGCAGGGGTTAATTTTCTGCGGTGAAAATGTTTCCAGAATCCATGAAATGACAACCGTACCGGAACTGATGCGGGAATTGACACAAGGTTGACATAACACCCCGGTATTTAGTACTATAGTAAGTGAAAAAGAACGAATGGAGAAACCAATGAAAGAATTTTTGCGTGCTAAGATTTTTGCACTTTCACAGTATCTGGAAATGCTGCTTTCGCTGATTTTAGGACTGGTTATTGTAATTCTTGCAGGGAAACTGCTGATGGACGTATTTAATCCGCAATATATTTTTGCAGGAGAAGACGTCTTTGCATATTATCTGGAAACTGCAATGAATCTTGCGATTGGTGTGGAGCTTATTAAAATGCTTTGCATGCACTCACCGGGGACTGTCATTGAAGTCCTTTTATTTGCAATTGCAAGACAGGTTGTTGTATCCCATTCTTCCGTGACACAGACACTGACCGGGGTATTTGCAATTGTTGTGCTGTTTGCTACAAGAAAATATCTGTTTATTCCACACGATGAGGTAGAAAAGATTACCGTACGCGGCAGTATGACTGTAGCAATGGCAAACCGTGTTGCTAAAATCAAAATACCGGAAACAGATGGAAAACTGCTCCGTGATGTGATTGAGAAGCGGATTTGTGAGGAAAGCCTTTCAAAAGAAATCGGAACCTGCGTGGATTACGATAATTTTGCATTATGCATTGCAAGTATCAGAGAAGGTAAAGTAACAAGAGTTGATATTTTAAAAAATAAGGATTGATAAGGAGTAAGCTTATGGCAATTGTACATGTAACAAGTGAAAATTACGAAAAGGAAGTATTACAGTCTGATAAGCCGGTATTAATTGATTTCTGGGCATCATGGTGTGGACCGTGCCAGATGTTAGGACCGGTCATTGAAGAAGTTTCAGAAGAAGTGACGGATGTAAAGTTTGTAAAAGTAAGTACCGAAGAAGCACCGGAACTGGCAGAAAAATTTTCTATTATGTACATTCCGACACTGGTACTCATGGAAAATGGAACGGTTGTAAATAAATCCACAGGTTTTTTACAGAAGGAACAGATTTTAGAACTTCTGAATACAAAAAATTAAAAAAATTAAAAAAAAATTAAAATTTTTGTTGACAAATGAAGTTTGAAAGATTATCTTATTACTTAATTCAACAGTCAAATGCAGAGAACAGGAAATGACTTTTTCAAATCACCGCTCACAGAGAGCCGTAAGATGATGAGAAGCGGCAGCAAGGAATGAAAAAGCCCTCACCTGCGAGCAGTTCCGGTGAAAGGCAGTGTAATTGTATACAGCCTAGTAATTGGAATCGGTACCCATCGTTAACAGGGCATGCCATAGAGTCGGTATCCTATTGATTCTGACAGCAGTGGCAGTAGAGAGGCCGGGATATCCGGCAAGCAAAGTGGTAACGCGGAAGTAATGTTAAATCAGCCTTCGTCTTTGCACCAAATCATTTAGATTTGTGTGGAGACGAAGGCTTTTTTGATACTATGGACAATGCGTACAGAGTGTTTGACTGATGAAATATATCATAATAGGAGAGTGACATCTATGAACACTTTAGTAATTGTTTTAATTGCAGCTGTTATTTTATTCGGCGCATATGTTGTCTATGGCCGTTGGTTAGCCAACAAATGGGGAATTGACCCTAAGGCAGAAACACCGGCAGTAAAGTACAATGATGGTAAAGATTTTGTCCCGACAAACGGATGGACAGTATTTAGTCATCAGTTTTCATCTATTGCAGGTGCAGGTCCTGTAACCGGTGCAATTCAGGCAGCGGCATTTGGCTGGTTACCTGTACTCCTCTGGATTCTCATCGGTGGTGTATTCTTCGGTGCTGTTACAGACTTCGGTGCCTTATATGCTTCCGTTAAGAACGAAGGAAAGTCCATGGGTATGATTATTGAAAAGTACATCGGTAAATTCGGACGTAAGATTTTCTTACTGTTCTGCTGGTTATTTACATTAATTGTTATTGCAGCATTTGCCGATATGGTAGCCGGAACATTCAATGCGTATACAGTTGTTGACGGACAGTCACAGTTATCTGCAGCTGCTTCAACAAACGGTTCTGCCGGTATGGTATCTATCATGTTTATGGTATTTGCCGTTGTATTTGGTCTGATTCAGAAGAAATGGAATCTTTCAGGCTGGAAAGAAGCCGTTGTTGGTATCGTATTTATCATTGCTTCATTTGTAATTGGTAACTACTTCCCGATTGAATTAGGCAAGAACGCATGGAGCTATATCACATTTGTATATATCTTTTTTGCAGCAGTTCTTCCAATGTGGCTGATGAAGCAGCCTCGTGACTACATGACAACATTTATGTTCATTGCCATGATTGTCGGTGCAGCACTTGGTCTGGTTGTAGCTCATCCGTCTATGAACCTTCCGGTTTATACAGGATTTAACAATGCAAAGCTTGGAACAATGTTCCCAATCCTTTTCGTAACTGTTGCCTGCGGTGCTGTTTCAGGTTTCCACAGCCTTGTATCTTCCGGTACATCTTCTAAGACTGTAGCAAATGAAAAGGATATGCTTAAAGTTGGTTACGGCGCTATGATACTTGAAAGCTTACTTGCTGTTATCGCTCTTTGTGTTGCAGGCGCAGCCGCAGCAGCAGACGGAACAGCCGCTACTGGTACACCGTTCCAGATTTTCAGCCGTGGTGTTGCAGGTTTCTTTGAAATGTTTGGTGTTCCGGTACATTTCGCAACCGTATTTATGACAATGTGTGTATCTGCACTTGCTCTTACATCACTTGATGCCGTTGCACGTATCGGACGTATGAGTTTTCAGGAACTTTTCAGCGTAGATGATATGGAACATGCAGAAGGATGGAGAAAGTTACTCTGCAATACATATTTCTCAACAGTAATAACACTTCTTTGTGGTTTCGTACTCACAAAGATTGGTTATGCAAACATCTGGCCGTTATTTGGTTCAGCAAACCAGTTATTAAGTGCACTTGTAATTCTTACACTTTGTGTATTCTTAAAGGTAACAGGACGCAGCAACAAGATGCTGTTCCCGCCACTTATCATTATGCTTTGTGTAACATTTACAGCACTGGTACAGCGTACAATCGCTATGGTTAAGGCAATCCAGACAGCAGCATCTGTTACAATTCCGGCAGGTACTGCTACATGGGGAAGCGTATTTATTGCCAACGGGCTTCAGCTTATTATTGCAATTCTGCTGATTGTACTTGGTCTTATCATTGTTGTAAATTCAGCTAAGAGTTATGCAAAGAGTGAGAAAAACTCAGAAAAGGCAGCTTAATTCGTATAGCAGCTATATAATAAGAAGCTTTACATAAAAACTCCCGGATTTTTTCTATATCATATATAGAGAGGATTCGGGAGATTTTTGCATAGGAACGGCAATCCCAGCGATAAAAATATTGAAATTCTGTCGTGTTCATAGTAATATATAAATAGTGTGAAAAAACCTTAAATTTAAAATAAGAAGACACAATATCGTAAAAGACAGGGGAATAAATAATATGGAACAGGTTGTTTTTGGTGGAAGAATGAATATCCCAAAGGGGACAACATTTTTTAAGACAGGCGAAAACGTTGAACATGTATATCTGTTAGTGAATGGACAGGTACGTGCAAAAAGCGAATATATGAAGATGAATCTTGATAACGGAGCACTGTTAGGAATTCTTGATATTTATTCAGAAGAATATCTTTTTGATTATGAGGCCGTTACGGATTTGATTGTATTGTGCTTTGACATTGCACATGCAGACGGTATTCAGAAGCTTTTAAAACTGGGTAAAAACTATCAGGAAATTGCTGTGAATTCTTTATTTGCGCAGTTTCATGAAGTGTACCGGTTATATGAAAAAAGCTTTTTGTCTTATGCATCAGAAATGGATGATTTTAATGTCATTAATAAAGAAGAAGATTCTGCAAAGGTGGATATGGAAATCTGCACCTATATGAATCAGATATACGCATTGGATAAAAAAGTTTTTCATGAACTTTTTACAGCCGGGGAAATGATAGCATATGAACATCTGATTACCGGTTCAAAGCTGGTAGCGGATATCAACAGTACCGCGTTAAAACTGGTGGATGTTTTAGGAAAGGCAGCACTTGGTATTCAGGACGATGAAGCCCAAAATAAAGCAGCAGACGACCTTTCGGATGGTGAAGATACGGCAGAAGAAGGCATGGATGAAAGTGCTTATGACTATGCACTGGTTGAGAGTGAACTGGCAAATTCCATGAAGCAGATTCTGGATTATTCCCAGATAGATGAAAAGGAAGCTTCCAGATTTACCCTCATGGTTTCACAGTATATGAATCTGCCGGACAGAAATACTTCGGACAACGATGTCAGAAAATTAAGAAAAGATATTGCAGAGCAGTTCTATCAGATTTATGAAAATGTTTTCTTACATTCATTAAAGGATACTTCTCTTAGCAGGGCAGTCGAATTGTTCCTGAATTTTGGCTTTATGGATGAGAAGGAATTTGATAAAAAGGGATTGGCGGAACTGTATTATTTCAAGCCGGACTTATCGGGTACGGGATTTTCTATTTATACCGTATATGGCTGGCTGAAAGCAATATACGAGGGAAAAAGAGAACCGTCCAAAGATGAATTTGACCAGGATTATAAAGAAAACGTAAGAAAAGAAAAGGCAATGCACCATCTGTCGGCAGCAGAAGAAACAAAGATGCTGTCTGACCAGACAGCCAAAGTGCAGTTTGAAATCCGTAATATGTTTAAGGTTATCAATCGTCTGACAACGAATGAAATTACAATTTTCAGCCCGATTCTGACACAGAAGAAGTTCAGTAAGAGCATTCAGAAGTCGTTTCTGTCAGCAAAGAAGCTTTCCGAGGCGATGCGTGCGATTATGAAGGTGGATTATTCACTGTTCCACAGAGAGCAGATGTATTATGACCCGGAAAATAAAATCGATAATATTGTAGTCATGAAACAGGTTCTTCCGGACTTTATCCTGATGCCGAATGTCGGCAGCAGAGGTGTCATGTGGCAGGATATTTCGGAAAAGAAAAGAGATACACCGGCAAGATTTGTGCTTTCTGCATTTTTCAACGGCAATCTTGAAAACAGTCTGATTAACATGGCAGCAGTTTACCGCTGGGAAATCTGCCGTACTGTACAGGGCAATTACTGGAATGATGTCCGGGAACATTCTCTTACATCCGAGTACTGCGATTATGTACAGTTTTACCGAAAGAATAAAGATCTGACGGAAGAAGCCAAAGAAAAAATCAGGGCACAGTTTAAAAGCTGTCGTAACAGTTACCGTGAAATGTTTGCAAAGGATTATGACGTATGGGTTAAATACGAATCCCAGAACTCTATCCGATTAAATAAGGTTGTGAGAGGAATTCTTTATATGTACTGTCCGTTTGCGGCAGAATATCGGAAAAAGCTTGAATCGCAGCCAATCTTTAATGCGGCATCAGCACGGTTTAACAGAGAAAATACAAAGAAAGTACGTGAGTTAAAGACATTTAATTCCAACGTATTAAAAAGAGGCGGACAGGTTACTGAAGTGTTACAGAAGAATCTGGATTTTTATGAATTAGGATAAGAAGAAGGAGAAGACAAATGTTTAGTCAGTTATTTGGTGAATATCTGGTAAGTGAAGAAGTACTTACACCGGAGCAGTTAAGAGAAGTATTGGATGAACAGGCAACAGCAAAGGTCCGTCTGGGAACGATTGCGATTGCAAACGGATATATGACACAGAACGAAACGGAAGAAGTCAATCATTTACAGACACAGTATGACAGACGTTTCGGTGATATTGCGGTAGAAAGAGGCTATTTATCAGAACGGGAAGTGGATGAACTTCTGGAGCAGCAGGGTTGCGCATTTATGAAGTTTTTGCAGATTATGTTTGAGAAAAAATATATTACTGCCAGCGAACTGGATGAATATCTTGACAGCTTTCAGACATCCAAGGGCTTTTCAAAGTCCGAAATGGAAGCGTTAAAGGAAGATGATATTGACGGGATTGTACCGTTGTTTGCATTTTCTGCAAAACCGTATGTAACTGATATTGTGGCATTGATTTTGAGAAATCTGACAAGATTTGTTACACAGGATTACTATATCGGTTCAATTAAACGTGTGACAGAAATCCGGTATCAGAGTATTATCGGACAAAAAACATACGGTTCTCATGTTATTTATACAGCATTTGTGGCAGGGGAAAATGAAGACGGACTGCTTGCACTTGCATCCGATTTTTCAAAGGAAGAACTGATACAGGCAGACAGCTATACATATGATACATTAAGCGAACTGGTTAATATGTGCCTTGGTCTGTTTGTAACGGCAATCAGCAAGGGTGAGTTATTTGTAGATATCGAACCGCCGTTTGTCTATGAAAACCAGACACTGACCGGGGACGGATATATTGTTCCGCTTTATGTCCATGGTAAAGAGACAGAAATTTTTATTGCTGTAGACAGTGATGTTCAAATCGGTGTAAAGCCGACATCTATTGATATTCAAAAATGTGCCGACAGTGAGGTAGCAGACGGTGTTAAAAAGGTCATGATTGTAGATGATTCTGCTTTTATCCGTAAGACATTAAGAAATATTCTTGAAGAAGCAGGCTATGGTATTGTCTGTGAGGCTGTAAACGGAGAAGAAGCCGTTCAGTTATATAAAGAGTATAAACCGGATATTGTCACAATGGATATTACGATGCCGGTTATGGACGGTGTTACGGCATTGGAAAAGATTAAAGCATACGATAATACAGCAGATGTCATTATGGTGACGTCAGCCGGACAGCAGAAGAAAGTGATTCAAGCATTAAAGCTGGGGGCATATGAATTCTGCATGAAGCCGCTGGATAAGGATGAATTGTTAAAAGTATTTAAAGAACTGAATGCATAAAATACATAAAAACGGGAATAATACAGGTATTGCAAAAGTATATTTTGTAGTGCCTGTATTTTAAAATTGTACTAAATTAAGAACTATGCAAAAGAGTATTGATTTTATGATACATGAATGATATTATAATGCACGTAAGGATTGTTACAATATTGTCAAAGTTGCGATGAGCAATTTTTTTATTTAGCAATTAGTGTATACAATGTGCAGAGATTATGCAAGGAGGAATTCAGAAATGTTACAGAAGGAACAGTGGAATGGTTTCGAAGGTAGACTTTGGAAAGAAGAAATCAATGTAAGAGATTTCGTTCAGAACAACTACAAGCCATATGATGGTGATGAAAGTTTCCTTGAAGGTCCTACAGAAGCAACAAACAAGCTTTGGGGAAGACTTCAGGAATTACAGAAAGAAGAAAGAGCAAAGGGCGGCGTACTTGACATGGAAACAGAAGTTGTTGCCGGTCTTACAGCATATGGTCCTGGATATATAGATGAATCAATGAAAGACCTTGAAAAAGTTGTAGGTCTTCAGACAGATAAGCCATTAAAGAGAGCATTCATGCCTTACGGCGGTATCAAGATGGCAGAAGAATCTTGCAAGAACTACGGTTATGAACCAAATCCGGAATTACACAAGATTTTCACAGAATATCATAAGACTCACAATCAGGGTGTTTTCGATGCTTACACACCAGAGATGAGAAAGGCTCGTC